>JAEEGK010032664.1_pt1 | contig 10167 bp, 7 predicted proteins | sample 8958771 | NCBI WGS metagenome assembly JAEEGK01 (sample SAMN16246547, study PRJNA631951) | gut metagenome | biome: gut microbiome; feature: rumen; material: SC-attached | host: Bos | place: Iran: Karaj | collected 2018-10 | reverse complement strand
TGAGTTTCGCGAATTCGACTGTCCGCTGGACGGTTGGTGACGGTGGCGACCACGCTCTGAATCAGAGCTATGATGTGCAAGCGGTCTCCGGTGCCGCCACGACGGTGACCTATACGTCTTCTGATACGGATGTCGCCACCATCAACGGCACGCGGATCACCCTCAAGGGCATCGGTACCACAACCATCACCGCAACGGCGAAGGAAGAAAATGGCTACAAGAGTGCAACCGCGCGATACACCCTCCGTGTCACCACTCCCGCTCCGGCCGGATTTGTAAATCTTGGCGCCTTCAACCTGGAGAGTGACGATGTGAAAGATTATCTTGATGCAGCAGAGACGAGTTATACTGATGACAACTATAGATCTGCTAATGGTGGAGCCGGTACCAGTATAGTATCCACATATACAAAAGATGCCAGATCAAGGCGCATGGACCTTCCCAATCCTGTCACCATTGATTGGGGGACCGCGAGTTCCGGCACGACGACTATCACGATCTTTGCCGACCAGGATTTGACACAAGAAGTCTGGGTCCAGAATACAACGAATGGCAAGACCTCCGCTGCCGTTTACAACCTGATTCCGGAGAAGACCTATTATTGTACGGTTGAAGATAACACCGGCTATCTGCTCAAGGGTGTCTTCACGACAGAGGGTCGCCGGAGGATGATGTTGGTCAGCACGACTCAGAATCAGAATAATGCCAACAACTGCCGTGACCTCGGAGGATTGAAGACCACCGATGGCAGAAGGATCAAATACGGCATGATCTACCGTGGCACGAACCTGGACGGGACGAAGAATAAGTCCATTGATAATTATGTAGCCCCCAACGATACTGAACAGGGCCTCCTGATGAATTTCATGAACGTCGGATATGACATCGATCTCCGCGCCGGTGGCAAATCCGCCCTCCCCGAGACTCAGGTCCAGTATGTTTACGGAAACATGGATGCTTCTCTCAGTGATGTGACAAATGTCGCAAAATCCCGGACCGTATTGAAAGGTTTCTATGATGCGGCAGCCGCTGGCAAGGCGGCCTATTTCCACTGCGCCATCGGTTCGGACCGTACCGGATTCTGGGGTCTCTTGATCGAAGGCCTTCTTGGTGTGTCCGTCAAGGATTGCTCTATCGATTTTGAATTGACGGGCTTTGCCGGTGGCGTCACCAGTGGTGACCGGCCTAGGAACTCTACGGGATATCTTTTCTTCCAGGGAATGGAGAATTCCAGTTCTTCCACCGGTTTCAAGGGCCTCCGCAACTATGAAGGAAACACCTTCCAGGAAAAGTGCGCCAACTATGTGAAGAGTCTGGCTAATGATCAGTATCCGTTTACGGACGAATGGATCGAAACCTTCCGGAACAATGTCCTTGAAGACATCTAGAGTAATTAAGTCTAACATATAAAACATTACGTATTATGAAAAAAGAGTACACAAAGGACCTGTATGAGCGTCCGGAAACCGAGGAGATCGAGATCCAGATCGAGAATCTCTGTGGCGGGATAGAAAGCGTTGTGCCCTGCCTGGATGATGATCCGTGTCCGCAAGATTTTGAGTAATCCCTTCTGATTGTAAGTCAGATATTAGTCAATCTGCCATGAAAAGGTTTATTCTTCCTTTTTTCATTGTTGTCTTGACGCTCATCCCCTCCTGTAACAAGCAGGAGGAGATGATCGCCGAGAAGCAGTCCTACCGTTTCCATGGAGGCATGGAACCGGTGCTTGTAGATTCCGAAACGCGGGCTTATGTGGACGATAACTATAAAGTCTACTGGAACGCAGGTGACCTTATTACCATCTTTTTTGAAAAGACTTACAACCGCGAATTTGAATACACTGGGCGGACGGGTACCACCGGCGGTGATTTCGAACGATTCGGGAGCGATTCGCCGTTTATTACCGAAGTCCCGATTGAATCCGGGTTCAATTATGCGATTTTCCCTTATCAAAAGCACAATGCCTGCGATTACGACGGTACGCTAACTATCCCGTTCCCCGCGAACAGGACTTATGAAGAGAACGCTCGGGGTATCGGCATCTATCCTTACATGGTAGCCCGCGACAAGGCCGGAGACTTTATGTTCATGCATATTGCCGGTTATCTTGGCCTGCAATTGTATGGCGAAGGCTCCATTAAATCGATTTCACTGAAGAGCACGAATAACGAACCGATTTCCGGTTACCCTTTGGTGGTCTTTACGGATGATTCAGATGAGGCCGAGCCTATGCTGACTTTCGCCAATGATCCAGACGATGCTCCGCGTGTAACGGTCACCTATCCGGAACCCGTTGCTTTGCCCGCCACCTCCGCAGAGGCCAAGACATTCTGGCTCTCCCTTCCGCCGACTGTCATGACCAAAGGTTTCACCCTGACGTTTACGGGGACGAACGGAGAAGTGGTCACGAAGAGCCGCGGTTCCAGTTATGTCGTTGAAAGAAAAAAGATCAAGACTTTAGGCCCGCTGCAAATCGTCATGGAGTCCACCCCCGTGACCGTCACTGGCGTTGAACTGAACAAGAGCGAGATCGAGTTGTCCGTGAATGAAACGGAAGCATTGACGGCCACCGTCCTTCCCGAAAATGCCTCGGACAAGACCGTTTCCTGGTCCAGCAGCAATACGAATGTCGCTACGGTAAGTTCGAACGGTGTCGTCACCGCCGTGTCTGCCGGGACTGCCGTCATCACCGTGACGACCAATACCGGCGGGAAAACCGCCACGTGCGTCGTCACCGTGAAGGAAGATGCCCCCGTCATCACCTATAGCCTGGCCATTGACCCGCAATCCGCGGAGATCAAGTTCGGCGAGACGAAGGCGTTCACCCTGACCCTCACCACCACGACGAACGGAGTCGCCGCCACGGAGACCGTCACCGGAGCCACCTGGACCTCCAGCGACGCCAACGTCGCCACGGTCGCCAATGGCACCGCGACCGGAACTGGCGCCGGTACGGCAACCATCACGGCCACATACACCCCCGCGGGCTCCGAGGAGGAACTCTCCGCTTCCGCGAGCTTGAAGGTGACTGTCGACGCCGTTTCCTACAGCCTGGCCATCGACCCGGAATCCGCCGAGGTCATCGTCGGCGGGACGCAGGCGTTCACCCTGACCCTCACCACCACGACGAACGGTGAAGCCGCCACGCAGACCGTGACAGGAGCTACCTGGACATCCAGCGACGCGGCCGTCGCCACGGTTGCCAACGGCACAGCTACCGGTGTCGCCGAAGGTACCGCGACCATTACGGCCAAGTACACCCCGGAAGGTTCTGCGGAAGAATTGACCGTGACCGCACAACTGACGGTCAACAAAGAGCCCAACCACGCCGGCGATCCGGTAGAGATTGAAGAAGGCGGTGATTTATAACAATATGACTGTTGTATCGATATGAAAAAGTATATTACCTATTTACTGGCTACCGCCCTGGTCGGGTCCGCTTTTGTATCCTGTACCGAACGGCTTCGGGAGGGGGAAATGCGGATCTCCACGCACAAGGTCCATTTCTCCGCCTCCGACGCGGAGACCAGGACCGGCCTCTCGATTGACGGCACCACGGTGACACCGGACTGGAACAAGACGGCTTTGGAGAGTATCCACCTGTTCGAGATAGATGCCAATGATGCTGTCGCCTATGGTGAGACGATCACCATCACGACGAGCGAAGACAAGGCGACCGCGCACTTTGAAGCGGATTTCCCGACGGACATGAGCATCATTGTCGATCCCTCCGACCCCGAGGAAGACAGCGGCGCCAAGGGAGCCAAGGGAACAAAGGGAACAAGAGTTTCTCCCTACCGGTACGCAGCCATCATCGCCCAGAAACCGGACAAAAACAACTTCACCTTCGTTGTTCCCGCCGAGCAGCATCCGGACGCCGAGACCCTCAAGGATCCCGACGCCGACTTCCTGATCGGTTACAGCCGCAAGGCCTATGATACGGAACACTTCTTTGACGAGCCGGTGGTCGATCTGTACTTTGACCGTGTCGCCGCGCTCGGCCGGCTGGCCATCTCCAACTTCGCAGAAGATGACGGCATGGTCAAGTCCGTTACGATCAACGCCCAGAACGGTCTGACCGGCAGCGCCTCCTATGCCGACATCGATTTCGAGAACGGCAAGGTGAACTTCGTCCGCGAAGAGGGTCCCGGCGCCATTGCCCTGGTCTATGACGGCGGAATGGACATCCCTGCCGACGGCCCCTTCTACGCTTATTTCGTCGCGATTCCCGGATCGGCGACAATCACCAGCGTCGAGGTGGTGACAGACCATTATCGCTACACGAAGACCATCGACGGCGGCAAGGAACTCACCTTCTCCGAGAAGACCTTCAAGAGCATGAACCTTGACCTTTCGACCGCGACCCGCGAAGAAGTCGCTCCCAGCGGTCTTACCTGGTACAAGGCTTCCATGTTTGAGGATGGTATCGACTATCTGATTGTTTCCGCTGGGCAGGCGTTGAAGAACAACGATGGCGCCACCGCCGGTGTTTCGGTGACGGACAGTGAGGGTGTCATCACCCTTGAAGCGGCCGATCCGACCATTGTCTGGACCGCCACGGCCAAGACATATACGACTGGAGATAATGGTGAAGGCGGGATCGTTGCCGGTCATTTCACCCTTACCAACAATGGCTACTATCTGAGGCGTCAGTCCAACACGGACATCCTTCTGGATACCACGATCCCTTCCGATAAGCCCAAATATGTCGTCTGGGACTATGACGGATCCTATCTGAAACATGAGAGCTCCGAGACGGCGACATTCTTCTGTTTCTACAATAATGGATGGAGCACGGCTTACACTTCGAATGGAGCTGCTCCCGGCAGTGATATCAAGACCGTCCAGATCTACACCAGCCGCGCTCCTCAGGCCATGGCCTTTAGCGAGACAACCGTCAACTACGATGTTGATGCCGGTGGAGACTTCACAGAACCCGAACTGACCGGCGCCAAGACGGCTGTCACGTATTCTTCCAGCAATGAGGCTGTCGCATCAGTCGATCCCACAACGGGCGAAGTGACCATCAAGAAGGCCGGCACCGTAACGATCACAGCGACTGCAGAAGGAAACGCCGAATACCAGGCCGGCACTGCCAGCTACTCGATCATCGCTTCTTCCGGCGCGATCGACACATTCTACCTTGCTTCCGAAATCGTTGCCGGAGAATCCTATATGGTCGTTTCCGGCGGATATGCCGTTACCACCGACGGTTCGACTCTCGGTACGGTTCCCGTCACTGTCACGGACGGCATCATCCAGATTTCCGCAGCCGAGGTCGCACTCTTCGAGGCGGCGGCCCATATCGAATACTACGAAGGCACTAGCATTGCTGGTCACTACACGCTTGCCAATGGCGGGAAGTATCTGCAACGTCATTCTGACGGCAATACCCAGGAGGGGGCAATCGGAGCCGAGAACGGCAAGTACTATGTTTGGGACTATGATGGCGAACACCTCTATCAGATCAGTAGAACAGGAAACCAGGGTACATACTATTTCTACTACAGCAGTGGCTGGACGTTCGATTATCAGGCCAAACAGAACGCCTATCTCTACACCACGACCAAGCAGCTGCAGCCGCAGCATCTTTCTTTCAGCAGCGAATCCGTCACCGCGGTCTTGGGTCAGCCCTTCACTGCCCCGACGCTTTCCGGAGCCAAGACTACGGTCAGCTACGCTTCCAGTGATACCAACGTTGCAACCGTTGCTTCGGATGGTTCTGTCTCCCTCGTTGGCCTCGGCACCACGACCATTACGGCAACCGCCGCAGCCAGCGACGAGTACAACGCCGGCAGTGCCAGCTACACGCTGAAGGTTACTGACGGCAGTACCCCGACCTGGTACAAGGCCGAGGAGATTGAGGCTGGTGAGACCTATCTGATTGTTTCCTACGGCTATGTGCTGGAGAATAACGGTGGCAGCGCCGCTGCTATTTCTGTTGAAGCAAGCGACGGTGTCATCGTCTTCGATGCTCCTGCCAGCGCTATCTTCACCGCCGCGGCGTCTTCCGGCAAGTTCACTTTGCAGAATAATGGCCAGTACATGCAGAGAGGCGGAAGCAGCGGCAGTTATGTCCCTACTTTCTCCTCCAGTCAAGGCAGCTATTATCAGTGGACCTATGACAGTGCGGGTGAGTTTGTGACTGCAACCGGCAATTCTACGTACTATGTCTATTACAGCGCAAATAACAGCAAATGGAGCATGAATTCTTCCGGCGGAGACTCCCATAAGGCTTCGCTTTACACCACGACCCCTCCTCGTCAGGCCCAGACCTTGTCATTCAGCGCGACATCCGTAACCTACGATGTTGCAGGTAGTGCGGCATTCACGGCTCCTACACTTTCCGGCGCCCAGACAGATGTCACTTACAGTTCCAGCAAAACGGCTGTCGCCACGGTTGATGCCTCCTCTGGTGCTGTTACGATTGTCGGTACAGGTACGACAGTCATCACGGCCAATGCAAAGGGTACGGATGCGTTCAAGCCTGCGACTGCAAGCTATACCCTCCGTGTCACTGACAGCAGCGCCCCGGTAACGACCAAGCGGTATGTTTTGGCGAGTTCCATCGAAGACGGCAAGAACTACATCATCGTTTCCGGAGGCTATGCCTTAAAGAACGATGGTGGCAATGTCGCTTCATTATCCGTGACTCCTGCAGATGGTATTATCGAGTTTGACCAGGGTGAGGACGAAGATGTTGTTTGGACAGCTTCATACGTTGATAATATCGGTAGCGGAACTAGCGGAACTATTGCTGGTGAGTATGCATTCTCTAATGGATCTTATAGGTTTAGTTGTGATCACGGTCAATCTGGAGGTACGCTGAAATTAGTCTCCGTGGATGCTACTGTTGATAAGTATGCCGTATGGTATCTTAAGACTTATGAAGGGAATACATATTTATATCATGTATCAAGAAGTACAGGTTATTTCACATATTATAGCAATGGATGGAAGATGACATTAGTCAATAATTCTACAACTCCATCCAGCACGGAGAAACCCACTCAGTTGTACGTTGAAGAAGACTCTTGACGTTCTCCTGAACCCTTCGAGGGCGGCCCCACATCGGGGCCGCTCTTGTTTTCTATGCAGGCATTATCCAGTTTTTCGGGTAATTCCCTATCTTTGTACAAGATGAAACTGTTGCAGAACTATGCATCTCCCCTTGTCGGACTGCTGAAGGACCAGCAGTTCCGGGAAGGTGAGCCCTATCGGCTGATGCATTTCGTGGTACGGCAGCCGGTGGAAGAAGGGGTGCTTCTATACAACGTGCTGACCAGGGCCGTGGTGTTGCTCACTCCGGAAGAAGCACGGACGATGGAAGAGGATATGGCCGCCGTCCCTGAGCTCATCGCGAAATGGTTCGCCGTCCCCCTCTCCTTTGACGACCGGAATCTGGCCCGGGAAGTCCGCGCAGTCGGCAAAATGCTGGAAAAACGCCCCAAGGGCATCACCGGCTATACCATCCTTACCACCACGGACTGCAACGCCCGCTGCTTCTATTGTTACGAGAAAGGGCGCAGAAGGATTCCGATGACGGACCGTACGGCAAGAAAGGTGGCGGAATTCATCCTTCGCCACAATCCGGGCGAAAAGGTCCATCTCCGTTGGTTCGGCGGCGAACCGCTTTACAACAAAGGAGTCATCTCCCTGATTTGCGGGTTTCTTCGGGATGCAAAGGTCGATTACCGGTCCTCCATGGTCAGCAACGGCTATTTGTTCGATGATGAGACCATCGCCGAAGCCGTCGGCCTTTGGAACCTCAAAAAGGTCCAAATCACCCTAGACGGAACAGAGGAGGTTTACAACCGGAGCAAGGCTTTCATCCAGGCGAAAGGGAGTCCTTACCGGCGTGTCCTGGAGAATATCTCTTGTCTGCTGCAGGCGGGCATCCGGGTGAACGTCCGGCTCAACATCGACAGGCACAATGCCGATGACCTCTTCGACCTCGCTGCCATCCTCATTGCGAAATATGGCGGGAACGAACTCTTCACCGTGTACAGTCATTCCCTCTTTGACACTGGGACAGCAGAATCGGCCGTATCGCATACCGAAGCCCAGCGACGGGATCTGTTCGAAACGCGCATGAGGCTGCAGGAACAACTGAAGAGAGGTAAGATTGCCGTCGACCACAAACTGCCGGACAAGCTGAAGCTGCATCGGTGCATGGCGGACAGCGACGCCAACATCCTCATCCTTCCCGATGGCCATCTGGGCAAATGCGAACACTACTCCGACGACCATTGGGTTGGCAATCTGGATTCCGCCGAAAGGGATGAAAGCGTTCTGGAGGAATTCAAGCGCCTCCGCGAAGAGATTGACGCCTGCGCGGACTGCCCCTTCTATCCGGACTGTTTCCGGCTGACGCTCTGTGATGAAGCCGCTCACTGCTACCCCGAAGAACGGGAGGAAAAACTGGAAGAGACCCGCCAGAGCCTGTTGTCCTTCTATCAAAAGAGAAAAGATGAAGTATCGGATTGAAATGCAGCCCCTCGCAGGCCGCTATGTCGTCGCCCTGAAGGACATCCCGACCGGTGACCTGGTGAAGGTGCTCACCGTCAATGCATCCGCCGCCGAAATCATCCGCCTTTTCTGCGACGGGCTGGACATCGATACCATTGCCGATTCTCTTCATGAAAAATATGGCGTCCCGAAGGAGCAAGTCCACGCCGATGTGGATGCGATATTGAAAAAGCTGGAATAACCTACTTCTTCTTCAACTGAACATCGGCCTGAGCCTCGAAGGCGCCGCCATACCAGTCATTATCTCCCTTCTTGGTCTGGACGACCTCCGGGGAAACCTCGGCGGAGGCAAATTCGCCGCCGTTCTCCTCTCCGTCAACATCTTCGAAGGTGACGGTGACGCTTTCGGGCCCGTCAAATACCTCCCGGATCAGCTGATAGGTCCCATTCGCATCCGTGAAAAGCTTATTGTCCGCCGGTTCATCATAACTCCAATGCTGCCGGACGGTAACCTGGATGCCCTTGATGGGGTTGCCGTCCTCATCCCGGACGGTGCCGAGGGCCTTGAAGTCGGCATGGGGCTGTCCGTACATGTCGGGAGCCTCCAGAATATTCTCTATCTCGCCACAGGAAGCGAATCCCAGCAGTCCCAGAATGAGAGACGCCAGTTTTTCCCAAAGATGATTCATGCTGTTTTTCATATTCATTAAATCCGCGATGTCCGGCCATCTTGCATCTTCTCCGGCCGTCAGATTCTCTTTCCGAAAATCTCGCAGACCAAAAACTTCTCTCCGTCGGCTTTCATCCGGACATTTTCCCAATGGAAACTGTCGGCCGTGATGTCCGAGAAAATCCAATAGGCGTTCTCCTCCGAAAGTACTTTCCCGACAAGCCTGTCCCCCTGCCTGGTGAAACAAAGCCTTTTCATCGCGTGATCGCAGGTATAAACGACATCATAACAACAGTCGGCCTTATTGAACATCCTCAGAGAGGTTCCATATTCCCCATCGGGCTGTGGCTCTGTCTCCTTCGTGGCCCGCGACGGAAAAACGAAGATGTCCTGCACGCCCGTGCCCTCCAGAATCCGGCGGAAAATCCACTCCCCCTTGACATGGCGCTTGCGACCGGCCTCGGGCTCGTCATAATAATCACAGTCCCAATCACCGATAAGCGGAGCAAACCAGTCATACTCGTCCGGAATCCTGTCGGTCTTGCCGCTCAATAATGCTTCAATAAAAAGGTCCATATCCAGAATAATCGTTTAAATATAGTCATTTTTCCATAACAGGCAACGAATTATAGAGTATGGCCAGCTTGGCCTTAGTACATTTGCGGCACAGACGGGAAATATCGCTCCGTGGACGTTTTCCGGTACAAGCGAGACCACAAGAAGCAGGGAGGGCAGATTACCGCCGAATCATTTTTTCGTCGTGATGAGGATCACGCCATTGGATCCACGGACGCCGTAGATGGCCGTGGAACTGCCTTTCAAGACGTCGATGGACTTGATGTCATTCGGGTTGAGGGCGGAGATGTCTTGCCATTCCTGCCCGTCCACCAAGATTAGCGGGTCGGTGTTACCATAGACGGTATTAACCCCGCGGACGATAATCCGCTTGTCATAAGTAACTTCCACGCCGGCGACACGCCCTTCCAGGTATTCATAGATATCGCGGTAGGTGAGCATCTCGTTCTCTT
>JAEEGK010032657.1_pt1 | contig 10169 bp, 3 predicted proteins | sample 8958771 | NCBI WGS metagenome assembly JAEEGK01 (sample SAMN16246547, study PRJNA631951) | gut metagenome | biome: gut microbiome; feature: rumen; material: SC-attached | host: Bos | place: Iran: Karaj | collected 2018-10 | reverse complement strand
TGGGGATTGGGGATTGGGGATTGGGCCCAATCCCCAATCCCCAATTCCCCATCCCCCAATCCCCAATCCCAATATTTTAAATTTTTTTATTTATTTAATAAAATTTAAAATAATTTTATATTTTTATATATTATTAATAAATTAAAAATAAAATTAAAATTAAAATAATTATATTTAATTAAATTCTATATATAATCATTAAAAAAACATAATTTATATCATTATTTTTAATCATACATTTCATTTTCAATATTTATTAAATCTTTATAAAATGATTCATCTTCTGATAAATATTGAATTGGAACAATTCCAATAAAATTAAAAAAGGAAATAAAATTTTTTTGCTTATAATAAATCACTATATAACAAATAAAAATAAATATTACATTTCCAACTTGAAAAACAATTAAAATTATTTTAAAATTTAAATTTATATTGTTTATTTTGTCTTTTCTAACAACTTGTAATAAATTATCAACTACTGTAAAAGAATTTAAAAAAAAGTAATCTAAAAATACTTCTAATATAGAAAAAGAATTTGGATAATTAAATAAATTTTTAATATCTGCTTCATTGTTTGCTACTTTTGTTAATTCATCTAATGCTGAATACAATTCAATTTCAAATTGAGTTAATGTTTGATCCAAACCTTTTGATAAAATACCACTCCAAACCAATAAGCAATTATCATATTCATATTCAGTTCTATTAACTTTTATACAGGCATCTCCATAAAAAATCTCATATAATTCTTTATAACTTCCTTTATTAATATTTACACCATCAAATAGAATACTTAATAAACTACCTATTTTATTTATCGATATTTTTTCTCTTGAAGGTAAATTAAAAGAATAATTTAAATTAATTAAATCTGAAATATTTGACATTTCATATATATTATTTTGAAAAATTACAGATGAATTAGTTTTTGAATTTAAACTTTTAATAAGTTTTTGTTTATATGAATTAAAATTGATAAAATTTATAATTTCATTTTTTAATAAAATATAAACATAATTACATTCAACAAAAACTCCTTCGATTGAATCTGTTATAATATCATAATTTAAAAAATCATTTTTTTTCTTAATATAAAATGGAAAAACTAATATATAATAACTAATTAAAATAATATTAAATATCATAATTTTAAATAAAAATAATAAATTATATTGAATGAAATATTGTAACATAATTTTCAATTTTTCTTTTTTTTGTTGTTTAATTTTTGATAATTTATTTAATCTCTTTTTTCTTTCTTTTCTTGTTTCTTTTATTATACTATTTTTATTACTAGGTATAATACTTGAAAAATCTTTTTTATCTTTATTTATTATTGAACTTTCCAAATCAAAATGAGTTTTATTTTTTTTAAATTTTGAATTATTTCCAATTTCGTTAATTTCATTTATTTTTGAATCTTCATTTTGATTTAAATTATTTGATGATTTAATATTCTCATCATCATTTTTTTCATCATCTTCTCCAGTATCATTTCTTAATTTTTTTTTCAAATCTTCTAAATATTTAATATAATTTTCAAAATTAATGCTATGAAAATAAATTAATTTTTCTAAAAAATGACTTTCTTTTTTTAATATTTTATATAAAAAAAAACAAAATAATAAAAATAATAAAAAATTTATTATCAAATTTATTATCATATAATAATAAACAATTTTGAATTGATTTTGAATATTTTCGTTTTTTTCTTCTGACTTTAACCCATTATTACCATTTTTAATATAGCTTAAACTTTGATTTAAAATATTTTCTATGTAAACTACAGCAGATTCTTCATCCGAATCAGAATTTTCATTATAATATTTATCTAAATTTGAGATTAATCTTAATCCATTTGTCATAATAAAATTTAATAAACTTGGGGTATCAATAACGATTTCTATTGTTGAATCTAAATTATAAGCAAATATAATATAATTAGAATTTTTTCCTAATATTTTTTTATAATCATCATGATAATAATGAATATTTAACATATTTGTTTTTAAATTATTTAAACAATTCTGCAATATTGCATAAAATACAACATTACAATCAAAATTTATACAATTATTTTCACTTTTCATATAATTATATTTAATCAATTTGAAATTTGTAGTTGCTTCAAATATACATGAAGTGGTTATTTTACTTCGATTAAAAAAAATATTTTCATTTAAATATATTTGAATGTCATCAAAATTATTTTTTATATTAAGATTATTAAAAATAATTAAAATAGCTGAAACAATTTCTTGTAAAATTATTAAGATTTTCATATAAGTTATATACTTTGGAATATTTTGTTTGATAACTCTTTGTTTTATTTTATTAAAACTTGAACTATCTAATAAAGATTTATTATAAGAATTTTTATTTATTTCTGGATTTGTTATATTTTTATCGTCATTCACATCATTTATATCATTATTTTGTTTATTTTTTTCATTTAAATTATTATTCAATATTTGTTTTTCATCTTCTTCATTAATTTTTAATTTAATTCCTTTAGAAGCTACTTTTAAATCAGAATGTTCTTTTTTCAAACTTTTATTTTCATTTTTTAATATTTGATTTTCATTTGGGATAGAAGAAATTTTTGTTTCATTAATATTTAATATTTGGTTTTTATTAATTTTTGAAATAAAATTTTCATTATCTAACATTAAATCTTGGGTAATGTATACATGAGTATAAGAATATTTATTATTTAAGAAAGTTTTATTTATTATATGATAAAATATACTATATGTTCTTTGTTTATATCTTTCATTTAAATTATTAATTAATGAATTGAATTCTTCACAATTTGATTGAACATTAATATTATTTAAATTATTGGATATATTTTTATTATTATAAAAGCTATTATTCAATTTGGATTTATAACTTGATTTTGTTACAAAATCTCTATTAAAATAATAATTATCATCCTCATCTTCAGTAATATGTTCGTCAAAAATAAGTTCTCCATCATCTTTTATTTTATCTAATATTGCATTTATTAAATTTTCATCATCATAAAAATTAGAAGTATTAGGATATAAGATTCCTTTTAAATCAATGTCATTTTTATTTAAAATATATTTTTGATTTTTATATTGCATTTGTTTAAAAATATCTGGAATTAATAAACCTATATGATGTCCAACTAATGTATTTGTATATTTAAATGAAAATCCATTAGTTATTGATAAAGGGTCACTCATTGAATTTATTTTAAAATTATTATCTAAAACAATTAATAGTTGATTATCTTTGATAATAGTAATTATTTGAATATATATTAATCCATAACTTAAATTAGGAATTGTTTTTAAATATGTATTAATTTTATAAAGAATATTATTTTTTCCTTTTAATACAATTATTTTTTCTTTAGAATATACATAATTTAAATTTGAATATTTTAATGCATCTTTAATTAATTCTTTATGAAAAGTTGCAACATTACTTGGCATTAAATCATTAATGAATATATTTAAAATTTCTTTTGGAGTGAAATTAAACATAGTTGCAAAATTTGATAATGCATATATTATTTTTCCATTTGATTGATATCCATCAACTAATATAACAGTTGTTGAATCTTTTAAGAATATTAAATATTTAGTATTATTTTTTTCACTAATTTTTGACATTTTAATTTGATTATATCTTTTGTCTTCTTTTTCAGCCAATTCTTCATCTTGAATAATATTTTGTAAATAAAGCATATAATCTTTTTCAATTTCTTCATTAAATGGATTGATATCTATCATTTTATTCCATATATCTAAAATTTGTTTTCTTAAATTTAAAATTTTATCTCCAATATCTAAAAAATTTTTTGTTGATTTAGATGATGTTGTTAAATTTCTTAGAATATCAAAATAATCAATTTGATTGCATGCAGCATCATATATTTTTAATTTTAATTGTTCTATATAATTATTATATAAAATAACACTTCCTATTTCAATATGTTTAATTAAATTTTTTTTATTTGAATTTTTATTTAATTTATTTATTAAATATTTTTTAATATCTTCCATTAACAAATATTTTAAATATAAATATTTATGACCATTCATTTTATTTTTGGAACATAAAGAAATAGCAAAAGTTATATTTTTTAATTTATTCATTAAAAAATAACAAAATATTAAAATAACATCATTTTTTAATTCTGATTTTGTTAAATGATAATTATATATTACATATATTATACTATAAATATCAAATATTTGATTACCTTTTCCTCCAAATTTTTTAATTAACTTTGTATTATTTGTAAATTTTTCATAAACTTCAAAAACTTCTATATCAGTTTTAAAATATTCTTCAATATTATTTATTAATCCTGTTAAAATTATTTTTGAATCAATTGAGTTTTCATTAGAGTAATTTAATAAATTACTTGTAAATAATTCTAATTCCTTTATTGAAGAAAAATTTAAAACATCAGAATTAGATATAATATAATCTACTTTATAATTCATTATATAATAAATAATAAAACCAACTACAACCCAACCAATAAATATAAATAATATCGAATCATATAACTTTAATAATTTCCTAATTTCTAATGAAAAAGCAAACCATGATGAATAGGCCCATCCAAAATAAATTAAATAATTCATTCTTTTATCATAATAAAATACTTTATTAAATGTATAAACTAAAATAAAACAACATATTATAAAAATAATTAACCTAATAATAGTTCTATAATTTCCATTATTTTCATCTGTATAATATTTAAATATAAATCCTACTATATATATTATAATAGCACAAAAATTTTCAATTAATTCATAATTACAATTAATACGAATTAAAAAAACAGAATTTTTAATTCCTCCTATTTGATAATAATATAATGAAATAAAAGTTGAATAAAATAAAATTAATAATAAACATAAACTACTAACTAACATATTTATAATATGACTAATATGAGAAAAACATTTTTTTTTTGTAAAAATATGTTGCTGATTTTCACATTTAAAATTTAATAAAAAAATATTTAAAAAAGGGCATAATAAATAATTTTGGAGAAGTAATGAATAAATATTTAATATTATAATCGGGGTATTCTTAATTTTTTTATTTTTATATAATAATAAATAAACAAATAATAATATACTAATAAAAATTATTGCATAACTTATATCTAATAATAAATAAAATGTATCTTCATCATTTATATTTTCTTGTAAAAAAATAAAATCTTTAATATAATTTAAACATTTCATCATTGAATCTTCTTTAATATCATTTTCAGGAACATTTATTATTGTTATTGATAATATTTGAATAAAAAAAACAAATTTAAGAAAATAATATAAAAAAATATTTGTAGGTTTATATTGAAGCATTGTTTTAAAAATACTAAAAAAATTTTTTAATAAAGGTTTTCCATAAATATCAATATTTGATAATGAATCACCTAAATCAATATAATTTATAAAATTTGATTCAATCATAAATTTTAAATTTATTATTTAAATAATTATTAATTATAAATAAATAAAATATAATAAAAATATGTCATCATTTAGATTTCATAAATTTACTGATGAAGAAGAGGATAAAAATAATAATTTTTATAATATAAATAATTCAAATGTTTATAATCAAAGACAATCTTTTAATAATGGTTTTACAAACTCATATAATACACAAAATTTAAAAAATTCAATTAATAATAATCAAAGTTATTATAAAAACAATAACAATTTAATTAATTCTAATTCTAATATAAAAATTTCAATTAATTATAATGATAATAAATTAATAAATCTAAATTCAAATAATAATAATAATAATAATTATTTTCCTTTTGATGAAATAAAATCTTTAGATTTTTTATTATTATTAAAAAATGGAAGATTTAATTCTATTGAAAAATATTTACCTCAAATGTTATCATATGATTTTACAAACTCATCAAAAAATCCTCAATTTCCTTTAGTAATTAAAAATTTTCAAATAGTATTAAATTATTTATTTAATATTCAAGAAAAAATACAAAATCAAAACTTAAATCTTGAAAATTATTTAAATGATCCAAATAGTGATATAAACAAAAGAAAAACTGAAATTGAAAATAAAATAGAAGATATAAATTTTTTAAATATGAAAAATAACGAATTAAAACAAAATTTGCAAAAAAAAATTGCTGTGTATAAGTCTATTTTATTATCTACAGGAAATGCTAATTTACTTCCATATCAAGTCAATCCAATCGAATTAAAAGACGAATTTGGTAATTATTATTGTGATATCTGTCCTAATAAAAAATTTTCTTCGTATAAAGAAGTTCATAAACATTATGTAAAGAGACATTTAAATTTAGATAAAATTAAAGGAAATAATATTGTTTATTCTCAATCAAATTTTGAAAAATATTATTTTGATAATAAATTAGATATGATGAAAAATGAATTAAAAAATACAATTTTAGAATTAAATAGACAAAAAAGTGAAAATTTTGAAAGTAAACAATTTAATAATTTAAAAGATGAATTAAATAGAATGAACAGAGAAAATCAAAATAAATTTCAAGACATTGAAAATCAAAATAAGCAACTATTAAAAAATTCAAATAAAAATAATTCAATTCAAATTAATAAAATTTCAAATCAAACCAGTAGAAAAATTAATTTTAACGAATTATCAAATAATGATTTAAATGAAATTTTAATTGAAATTCAAAATCAACAAAATGAACAATTTAATTCTTTTAATAATGAATTTGAAAAATTCAAATATGATGTATTAAATCAATTATATAATTTATCAAGGGGTAAAAATAAAACCAAAAATATGGAATTTAATTTACCTCCAATGAAAGATGATTATCAACAAATTAAAAATATGGATAGTAATAATAATTCATCTAATATTAATATTGTGCCTTTAAATCATAAAAAAAATAAAAATAATAAAGATAATTATGAAGAAAATTCTACAACAATTTTGAGAAATACAAAATATACAACAATAAATAATAAAAAAATAATTTTAAATAATAATGATACAAGAAAATTTATAAGTAATAATGATGAAAAATTAGTTGATGATATGTTAAAAAATGAACCAAATTCATATGAAAGAAATAAAGTAATTGAAAGAGGTACAAATTTATTAAAAAATTCTTTACGAAATTCAAATAATAATGAAATAGAAGATGAAAATATTATTCAAACTAATGTAAAAAATTTAAATGATGATAATTTTGAAAATAGTCAACAACCTCAACGTTTAAGAGCAGGTCTAAAAAATAAAAAAACTAATGAATTAGAAAATATTTATGACATTTGGAATAAAAGAGAAAATAATATCTTATTTAATCCTCAATTAAAAACAGTTTCAGAAAAACAAGATAGATATAAAATTTTAAATATAAATGATAATAGTGAAAATGTTGTAAATATTTTATTAAATGAAAAAGAAAGACAATATAATTTTGATTTTAATAATACAAATGATTCAATTAAAAATTATTGTGATGTTATAAATCAAATATTTAATAATTATTTAAAAGATACTGATAAAAAAGGAAAATTATTTGGAAAATATAAAGATAATGCTTTAAGTATGACACAAATTGAAGATTTTATTGAAAATATACCTGAATTAAAAAATGACATTTATGGTAATAATAATGTTGATAAAATATATGATTATTTAAATTATGTGAATGCTAATTTTTCAAATAAATAAATTAAATAATTAAATAATAAAAATTGTTTAAAAATTTTTTTATTATTAATAATTTAAATATTAAAAATTTTAATTCTTATGAATATAAATAATATTTTAATTATGTTAACCCCTTTTTTAAATTTTTTAAATTTATTATAAAATGTTATTTAAAAATTTAAGGCCACTTGAAGACATATATTTTAAACTAAAATTGCCTCAAGATGAATAATATCATTTAATAAACTTCTCAACTAGCATCATAAATTATATTTTTTTTCTTAAAATACTTAATTAATTTAAATTTTAAATTGTAATTCATTTTATAATATAATAATTAATTCATATATAATCCAATTATCAATTAATCAATATTAATTAATGAGTTCAAAATCAACTCGTAAACCTGTCAAATCAGAAAAAAAGACACCGATTAAAATAAAAACTGAAAAAATTGAATTATCTTCAGATGAAGATTCTCCACAAAAAAAAGTAGAAGTAAAACCAGGTTCAAAACAAAGAAAATCCTCTGAAAAAAATGTCAAAAATCCAAGTCCTGAAAAAAAAGGGGAAAAAAGGATAGTTACTAAAAAAAAATTAATTCATCCAAAAAAAGAGGAAAAAAAGGTAAAATCTGAAGAAAAGATTAATATTAGCTCAAAATCTCCTAACATTAAAAGTATAAAAAAAGAAGAAAAATTAATTAAAAAATCTCCAAAAAAATCTTTAAAATCTAAATCCAAAAAAGGTTCTTTAACACCTAAAAAAGAAAGAGTTAAAGATAAATCAAAAAAAAAACCGATAATAAAAAGAGAAGTAGTAAAATCTAAAAAAAAATCTCCTGGAAAAAAAATCATTTCTGCAAAAAAAATCGAAGAAGAAGAAAGTGAAACATCCGAAAAGAAATCTTCAAATAAAAATGAAGAATCAGCTGAAGAAGAAGAACATAAAACCACATTAAAAAAGAAAAAACCTCAAGCTCCTTCTCAATTTTCTTACAATGAAAGCCAAGTTACTAAAGAAATAGAAAGTATATTTAAAAAAATAGCCGATAAAAAAAAATCAAAAACAGAAAAAAAATTTTTAGGCAAAAAACATAAAAAAGAAGTCTCTAAAAAAACTTCAGTAAATAAAGGAAAAAATACAGCAAAAGATTTTAATTATGATCTTCAAAAAAATCCAAATCAAAAAGTTAAACATTCAATAGATTTAGAAAAATTATTTAAAGAACAAGTAATTTATGCTTCTGATATTGTTTTAGCTATAATAGAACTTGGATTTAACTCAGAATATTATTTATTTGGTTATTCAACTCGATCAAAAATGTTTTGGGAAGATATTTTAAAATACAAAATTTTAGGAAAAATTTTTGAAGGTTATAAAAGTGAAACTTTAAGAAAATATTGGAGAATTTTATCAAGTTTTGATTTTGAAAAAATAAAAGATTTAATTATTAAAAATAAAAAATTTTTAGATAATATTCCTATTAAATTAGGAACAATTGTATTAACAGTTGAAAAGTTTTTATTAGGTAAAATTGATAATTTCGAACAATATATTAAAGATATTCTTATTGATGTAAGAAAACAAGAAATTTTTGAAGAAGAATATCATGAACCTGGTTCAGATAAAATTATTAAAGTTAAAAATGTTTTAACTATAACAACTAAAAGAAAAAAATATGAACCTGGACATTTAAAAAAATTTATTCCAAAAAATGGAAGTGTAACTCATACTGATACATCTAATTTAAATGAAATATATAATGAAAATAAAAAATTAACTGATTATCAAAATACTTTAATTAAATTACAAAGTGAAGAAAAAGATAAATTAAATTATTTACAAGAATTTACTACTGAAGAAAAAAAGAAATTACATATGATAAATGAAGATGATAAATTTATTTTTAAAACAATTGATAATGTTTTAGATAATTTATGTAAAGATTTTTCAAATTATCCTAGGGAATTTATTTTAAATGTATTAATTTCCAATTCAATGAATATTGTTACTACATATATTTGTTTAGCTAATCCTTCTCAAAAACATTTATATAGCTTTTCTGAAATTGATGATGATATAATTTTAAATCATAAGGGTTCTGATCAATATAAATCTTTAATTAAAGAAAAAGGTAGTGAATTAGTAAAAGAAAGAGAAAAATTTTTAACAGAATAATTAAATTATTATTTGAGTTTTATAAACTAATAAATAAAATAGTATTTAATAAATAAGTTTAAAATTATTTAGATAAAAAACTAAAAAAATTTAAATTTGTTTTAACATTTATATAATATATTTTTTAAGTTCTAATAATTAAAATTGAAAATTTCATATATATTTAATTTAAAAATAATTTTTTTATTATTGATTATATATATATATATATGTATTTAATTATTTAATAAAAAAAAATAGGTTATTGGAAAGGTATTAATCCATATTCGAAATTAGCCTCTCTTTACAAA
>JAEEGK010032655.1_pt1 | contig 10169 bp, 7 predicted proteins | sample 8958771 | NCBI WGS metagenome assembly JAEEGK01 (sample SAMN16246547, study PRJNA631951) | gut metagenome | biome: gut microbiome; feature: rumen; material: SC-attached | host: Bos | place: Iran: Karaj | collected 2018-10 | reverse complement strand
AAAGGAGGTTGGTATGAAGCACTTGGCCTTTATCTTCGGGATGGCCGCCCTCGTGGCGGTGTCCTGCTCCGTCCGGGAGGAGAATTTCAACGCACCCGATGCGAACGCCCCGGTTTTCCGCGCCACCTTCGAGCAGCCGGCCGATGCGGGCACGAAAGTCTTTGTCAATGAGGACCTTCTGCTCCGCTGGAACGCCGATGACCGGGTGAGCATCTTCAACAAGACCACCGCCAACCAACAATACCGCTTCAAGGGCGCGACCGGCGACAGTGAGGGCGAGTTCGAAATCGTGGGCGACCCCGGGACGGGCGCCGCGATCCCGTACGTCATCTCTGTCTATCCTTACCAGGAAGCCACCGCGATTACCGCGGGCGGCGCCCTGGCGGTCACCCTGCCCGCCACGCAGGCCTACGCTGCGCATTCCTTCGGCCCGGGCGCCAATACGATGGCCGCCCTTTCCGCCGATGAGAACCTGCAGTTCAAGAACCTTGGCGGCTATCTCCGGGTCAGCCTCTATGGTGCCGGCGTCCAGGTTTCCTCCCTTACGCTGCAGGGCAACAAGGGCGAGAAGATCGCCGGCAAGGCGACTGTGTCGATGACGTCGGCCGGCCTGCCCTCCATCGCCATGGCCGATGACGCGACGACCGCCATCACCCTGACCTTTGCGGAGCCGGTCGCCCTCGGGGCGACGGCGGCCGAGAGCGTGGACTTCTGGTTCGTGGTCCCGCCGGTGACCTTCAGCGAAGGCTTCACCGTGAGCGTCCAGCACCAGGGCGGCATATCCGTCAAGAGTACGACGAAGAGTGTCGACATCACCCGCAACCACCTCTCCAAGATGGCTCCGGTGGAGGTCAAACTTCTGGATACCAAGACGTTCCGCATTACCAATATGCAGGTCTGCGGGGGTACCGGTCCTGAATACAACGGCGTCGGTGTCATCGACATTCTCGCCAAGCCCGACTACTGGAACACCAAGGACGGCCGCGGCATTACGGCGCTTCTGGACAACTACTACCAGCTCCGTCCGGACGGCACGTTCGTGAACTATGCCGGCGAAGACGGCCGCAACTGGTGGTTTGTCTATTCCGGCAACGTGAATCCCGTGGACGGCCAGGACATCGACCTCCGGAAGTTCTACGACGTCCTGCCGCTTTCCGAGGGGCGTTACGCCCTCGACGGGAACACCGTGACCTTCACGAAGGCCGATGGCAGCACGACGCAGGCCTTGTTCCTGGGCCCTGGCACCTATGAGGTTCCGAACGCTGGCAAGTCCGTGACTGTCACCCATCAGGCCCTGGCCTTCACGATCACGGGCGGCAAGGACGACTGGACCAACATCTACAAGGACTACGACAAGATCGCGGCCCGGCCTCGCGCCCTGTTCATCGAAATGGAGCAGCTCCCGGACGGCTTCATCGTCCCGGAGGCGTCCAAGACGACCGACGCCGACTTCAAATATGAACCCCCGAGCTTCGACTGGACCACCCTTCCCGGCAAGTGGAATGTCTACGGAAACAACAGCACGAAGGATGGTCTCTGGGTGCTTGGCGGTTCCGGCTCCGATCCTGGCTTTGTGAGCCCGATCGACAAGAGCTGGGACTGGGACGATACCATCTGGAAAGAGTCCGACAACGGTCTGACTATCAAGGTGACGGGCTTTACCGGAACCGGTGCTACGGGAACGACCAACTGGTGGTCCGGCAACGACGGCGCCTTCTGGGACTATATCTTCAAGAGTGCGAGTTTTCCCGATTACGACGGAACGGACCTGTCCCAGTACTATGACCAGATTCCGAAGGGCGAGAAGGAGTTCACCGTCGATATCGCCACGCAGACGGTCACCCTGGGCAATGGACATCAGGCGAAGTTCCTGACGCCGGGAACCCACAAGTTCGTGGCTAACAAGACCCTGGATATTCCGACGGGATGCTTCGGCCTCCAGTTCCACCTGAATGATTATCCGGTACCGAAAACGGATTATCAGTACAAGGACATCGACCGTTTCCTGTTCGCTCCGCTGGAGTACATCATCATCTTCGAGAAGACGGAGTAACCAGTTCAGGATAAATGCTTTACGACCGAAGCCCTCAGCCCGCCAACCCGAGGCGGCTGAGGGCTTCCTCGTAGTCGGGAATCTGGAAATGGGAGAGGTCCTTGACCTCGGCGGCCGGGTGCGCGGTCGTCAGGGCGACGACCGTCGTGCCGGCGGCCATCGCGGACCGCAGGCCGTTGAAGCTGTCCTCGAAGGCGATGCAGTCGGCCGGGGCGGCGCCCAGCAGCTCGGCGGCCTTCAGGTAGCAGTCCGGGGCCGGCTTGCTGCGGGTGATGTCCTCCGCGGTGACGATCCGGTCGAAGAGGGCGGTGAATTCCGGACGGGTCCGGAAAACGTTGCTCATCTTGGGCTGGTTGCTGCTGGTGACGACGGCGGTCCTCAGGCCCATCTCCCGGAGGGCGCGGATAAACGCGACCGTCCCTTCCACATAGGGGAAGTCCATCTGGGCCTCGAAGGCGTCCAGGCGGGCCGTCAGGCCTTCGCGCTCCGCCTCGAGCGGGCCGCTGAACCACTTGTCGTAGATCTGGGTCAGCGTCTGCCCCTTGATGGCGTCCTCCAGGCCCGGCCGGTCCGGGTAGTACCGGCGGAACTCGCTTCCCCAGAAGCGGGTGTACTGCGGTTCCGTATCGAAGATGACCCCGTCCAGGTCGAAGAGTGCGGCTTTGAATCTCGTCATAGGACCGATGCGTTTGAATCCGGCTGCGAAGATACGGTTTTTCGTTGGATTATCGCGGTTTATCCTTATATTTGCTTCATGCGTACCAAAAGAATCCTCGTTTCCCTCCTGTCCCTCGCGGCCGCCGCGCTCACCGCGTGGGCCGGCCCCTACGGAACCTATTACCGCAACCTGCCGGCCGCCGTGGCCGGGAAAATGGCGGAACCCCAACTGCCGGCCATCCCGGACAACTCGGTGAGCCTCACGGAGTTCGGCGGCGTCGGCGACGGCCTCACGGACAATACCCAGGCCTTCGCCAAGGCCATCAGCGCCCTGCAGAAGCTGGGCGGCGGGCACCTCGTCGTGCCGGCCGGCGTCTTCGTCACCGGGCCCATCTCCCTGAAAGACCACATCGACCTGCACCTGGAGCGGAACGCGATGATCCTCCTCACGCCGGACCGCGCCGCGCACCTGAAGGACGGCAAGGCCGTGCCGGGCATCACCGCCAGCAAGCGGACGGACATCAGCATCACGGGCGAAGGCATCATCGACGGAAACGGCGAATGGTGGCGCGGCGTGAAGCGCTCCAAGGTGAGCGACACCGAATGGAACGCCTTCAAGCGCATGGGCGGCACCGTCACCCCGAAGGGCGACCTCTGGTACCCCTTCAACCTCAAGGCCTTCGACAACATTGCCGATACCTACGAGGCCCAGGAGAAGATCCGGACGCACCTCGTCCGCTTCACGGACTGCGAGCGCGTCCTCGTCCAGGGCGTCACCCTCCAGAACTCCCCGAAGTTCCACTTCGTGCCCCAGCGCTGCAAGGACGTCATCATCGACGGCGTCACCGTCCGCTGCCCCTGGAACGCGCAGAACGGCGACGGCATCGACATCGGACAGTGCAAGAACGTCCTCATCGTCCGGAACACCGTGGACGTGGGCGACGACGGCATCTGCATGAAGGGCGGCGCGGGCGCCGCGGCGCTCAAGGACGGCCCCTGCGAGAACATCCTCATCGAGGACAACACCGTCTTCCACGCCCATGGCGGCTTCGTCATCGGCTCCGAATTCTCCGGCGGCATGGTCAACATCGTCGTGCGGAACAACACCTTTTCCGGGACAGACACCGGCCTGCGCTTCAAGAGCGCGCCCGAGCGCGGCGGCAAGACGGAAAACATCTGGATCTCAGACATCTACATGTCCGACATCCAGGGCGAGGCCGTCGTCTTCGAGACCTCCTACGCGGACCGCCCCGTCGGCCGCGACGATGCCATGGCCGCGGAAACGGAGAACTTCCTGCCCAATTTCCAGGACATCCACATCGCCCGCGTGACCTGCCGCGACGCCCGCGTCGGCGTCAAGGCCTCCGGCACGCTGCAGATGATCCACGACATCACCCTGGAAGACTGCCTCTTCTTCTATACGGAAGAAGCATCCCAGGTCGACGACGCCGGGATGCTTCAGCTGAAAAACGTCCGTTTCGAGACCTACAGATAGTCCTCGAAATACATCGTCACCTTGTCCATCAGATGGATCCGGCGCCGGCCGCCCACATTGTGCGGGTCCGTCGGATAGGGGAAGTAGTCCACCTGCACGTTGTTCTTGATGCACTCCTCGATGAAGCTGAGCGAGTGCTCCCACACGACGGTGCTGTCCACGGCGCCCTGGCAGATCAGGAGCTTGCCCTTGAGGTCCTTCGCCTTGTTGATGAGGCTCGTCTTCGCAAATCCCTCGGGGTTCGTCGCTTCCGTGTCCATGTAGCGCTCGCCGTACATGATCTCGTACCACTTCCAGTCGATGACCGGACCGCCGGCGACGGCCACCTTGAACACGTCGGGATAGTTGGTGATGAGGCTGATGGTCATGAAGCCGCCGTAGCTCCAGCCGTGGACGCCGATGCGGTCCTTGTCCACATACGGCTTTTCCATCAGGCGGCGGAGGCCGGCGATCTGGTCGGCCATCTCGGCCTGGCCGCACTGGCGGTTGATCGCGCGCTCGAATTCAGCGCCCTGGTTGGAGGTGCCGCGGTTGTCCTGGACATACACCAGGTAGCCCTTCTGGGCCATCAGCATCTCCCACATCCGCACGCCGCCCATCCAGCTGTCCTGCACCATCTGGGAGTGCGGGCCGCCGTACACGTACACGATCACCGGGTACTTCTTCGCCGGGTCGAAATCCTTCGGATAGTAGAGGCGGTAGTAGTTGTCGAACTTCCCGTCGGCGCTCGGGACGGTGCCCAGCTCCACGGCGCAGGAGGCGAAGTCCTTGAGCGGGTCGCCCGCCTCGAAGAGCTTCTGCGTGGTCTTGCCGTCCGTGCTCCGGAGCAGCGTCACGCCCGGGGTGTCCAGGTTCGAGTAGCGGTCGAAGAACCAGGTGCAGGCGCCGTTCATGGACACATTGTGCCAGCCGCGCTCCGGCGTGAGGGCCACCGGCTTGCCGATCTTCGCCTTCTCGAGGGCCTTCTTCGCCGGCGCCTTGACGCTCACCTTGTAGAGGTGGTTCTCGACGGGGGAGACCTCGGCGGAGGTGTAGAACACGTTCACGCCGTCGTTGCCCATGTACTCGACATCCGCGTCGACGGGGGTGAGGCGGCGGATATTGCCCAGGGTATCAAGCAGATACAGGTTGCGGAAGCCGTCGCGGAGGTCCGTCCGGTAGACCATCAGGTCCCCCCGGCCCTTGAGGAAGCGGACCGGGTCCAGCGGCTCTACCCAGCGCTCGTCGTCCTCCGTCAGGAGCGTGCGGACGAACTCGCCGGTGGCGGCGCAGTACTGGTTCAGCTTCATATGATGCTGGGTGCGGTCCAGGACCTGCACATAGACGGACTTGTCGTCCGGGGACCAGCTGATGTTCGTGAGGAAGCGCTCCGGCGTGAACTCCGGGACGTTCAGGTACACGGTGCTGCCCTTGTCCAGGTCGTAGATGCCCAGGGACACGATTTCCGAGTCCATCCCGTTCATCGGGTACTTGATGAGCTGCAGCTCGCCGGTGCGGGTGCGGATGTTGAGCAGCGGGAAATCCGTCACGCGGGACTCGTCCTTGCGGTAGAAGGCGAGCTTCCGGCCCGACGGGGCCCAGAAGATGCCGCCGTTGATGCCGAACTCGTTCCGGCTCACGGACTGCCCGTAGACGATCTCGCGGTCGTTGGAGACGGCCACGGCGACCGTGTCCTTGCCGTCGGTGATGTACAGGCTGTTGCCCACGTTGAGGGCTCTCCAGCCCTGCGGCGCCTGCGGAACCTCCAGGTTCTCGTCGATGCGGGCGGTGGCCCACTGCCGGCCTTCCTGGAAGCGGTATTCGTTGTCATTGACCCAGGAATAGTACCGGTTTTCCGGGGACAGGCGGCCGACGATGGCGTTTTCCATCGTCAGCATCCTGCCGTCATGCGCCGGGTGCGTGCCGATCACGCGCGGCTGGCCAAAAAGAACGCCGCCCACGAGGGTGGCGCCCAGAAGAAGGAGATGCTTTCTCATAAGAAGACCTGTTCTGCGGAGGCGTCGATGGGAAGCCGGTTGTTCGGCTCCGTCACGGGCTCGCTGTTGTCGATGGTGTCCACGATGGCGCGCTCATAGCCGCGCCAGGGGAGGGCGCCCTTGTATTCCTTGTAATGGACGGTCACCCGCTGGCCGGTGAGCTGTTGGAGCTGCTCGGCGACTTCCTTGTCGGCCACGGAGAACTTGAAGATCTTGGACTGGACGGAGCCGTTCACGGAACCCTTGGCGCCGTAGCCCGAGAGGATCATCTCGCCCTCGTAGGTTTTCCAGATGTAGCCGGTGTAGGTCAGGGAATTCAGCTCGCCGGTCTTGGTGCCGTCGCTGAACACCCAGAAGAACTTGTAGTAGCCGAAGGCCGCGCCCGCCAGGAGGAGGATCACGATGACCCAGGCGATGATTTTACCTGCTGTCTTTGCCATAGTAAAAGTGTTTATTCAATCCACAAATATAACGAATCGGGGCGGAAACGCCAAGCGCGCGGCCTAGAATCCGCGCCCGTGCTTGATCCAGAGCTTCTCCTCCAGCTCGTTCCAGCGCTTCGCGCACTGTTCGTAGATCTGCGCGGTATAGGCGTTGAGGGCCGTCGGGGACGGATTCTTCTCCAGGAGGGGCAGGCCCTCGAAGGCGACGTCCTCCATCTCGAGGATGAGCTTCTCGAAGTCGTCCTTGTTCTTCTGCCAGGCGACGGTGCCGAGGCGGTTCGGGCGGCGGAAGGTCCACAGGACGCAGTCCGGGACGTACTGCTTCTGGCCGCAGTTGTCGAAGGCCGCCGGGAGGGCCGTGCCGCCCGCGAAGATCGGGATGCGCGGGCTCTCGGCGGGGTTGTCCACGCCGTACCAGAGGATGCCGCCCAGGGCGTCCGGCAGCCAGTTCCGGAGCTGGAGCACCGTGGAGTAGGAGCACCAGCACACGGCCAGGGTGCGGACGAACTCGACCGTGCCCGGGGCGATGGTGTTCAGCGTGTTGCGGGTGTCGGCGACGAGCCACGGGTTCGCGACGGGGCTCACGAGGGTGTCGCCCTTGGCATTGACCATCTTCCAGTCCTTGCACATGTCGTACTCCGTGCCCTCGTAGGTGCCGCGGAGGAGCTTGAACACCTCGCGGGCGCTCACCTTGTGCTCAGGCTTGATGCTGAAGGGGAGGTCGGGATCGTCCATGGACAGGCCCAGGGACGGCGCCAGCTCGTTGAAGACGAACCAGTCGCGGATGGCGAAGTTCTTGCCCTTCGCGCGGGGAACGTTGTACGCCTTGAACCATACGAAATCGCCCTGGCCGTCCCAGAGGCCGTATTCCTTCGCCACGGCTTCCACATTGTCGGAGGCCATGAAATGGTCCTTGTCGCTTCGGTCGATCTTTCCGATGCGCGGGATGTTGCAGGAGATGGACACCTCGTCGTCCGGGACGCGCTGGGCCACCCACACGGCGCCCACCTTGTCGCGGCCGCAGCCGACGATCTCGAAGGCCCACACTTCCTTGGTGTCGGCGACGGTCAGGCACTCGCCGGTGTCGCCGTAGCCGTATTTCTCGGCCGTTTCGCCCATCAGGCGGATGGCGTCGCGCGCGTTGTCGCAGCGCATCAGCGCCAGGCGGGCGAGTTCCTCGATGAGGAACATCGCGTCCTTGTTGATGAGGGTGTCCGGACCGGTGAAGGTGGATTCGCCCATCGCGAGCTGCTTCTCGTTCAGGCAGGGATAGCCCGTATTGACATAGGCGTAGGTGTGGCGGACTTCGGGGATTTCGCCCACTTTCCTGACGCCGGTGGTGTCACCCTTGAACTTCGTGTGGCGGAGGCCCTTGTAGACCTCGAACACGTCGCCTTTCTTATGGTCCGCCGCAGGCTCCATCGAGATCCAGGTGTGGGAGACACCGTCGCACGTATGGGAGGTGAATACGGAGCCGTCCGTGGAGGCGAGCCGGCCCACCATGATGCTGGTGCAGCTCTCGGGCTCGTAGCCGTCCGGATAGATGCTCTGCGCCCGGGCGCCCGCGGCGAGGGACATCACCGCCAGCAGCAAGAAGAAACGGTTGGTTTTCATTTCAGTATCGATACGTTTTCTGCGAATGTACGCTTTTTCTTGCACTTGACCAATGAATTGGCTACATTTGCGAGCAATGGGAGACAAAGCGGAACATATCCGGGAATTCGGGACGTGCTTCTTCGAGAAGTACGCGCAGATCGTGCTCTCCACGGTCCTGGGCCCGACTTTCGAGTCGCTCGTGAACCGTGACCGGCCGGACCTCCAGTCCCCGTCAGGCCGCGCCCTCGGCATCGAGGTCACGCGGGCGATGGAGGAGAGCAAGGCCGCCGGCCTCGCGATGATGCAGGACATCGCCGGCCTCACGCGCGGAATCCCCGCCGACGACCGCGATACCATCCTCGAAAGCGGCTACTCCTTCGGTCTCCGCACCGGCAAGTACGTGGGTGTCAATGAATTGCCCTACTGGCGGATGGCCCTCCCGATGCGCCGCATCCTGGAGAGCAAGGTCTCCAAGGCCGCCAGCGGCTTCTACGGCCATTGGGACCGCCTGGGCCTGTTCGTCTTCAGCAAGGACAACCTCTCCGAGGGCGAGGCCCTCAAGGCGATGAACTACACCATCAGCCTGCAGAAGTACCAGGAGATCCGCTACAACCGCCTCTTCATCGCCGATATCGACGACCTCTTCGTCTGCAACCTCGACGACGCCCTCGCCGCCTCCTCCCGCCTCGCCCGCTACCGCCTCACCCAGGACCAGCGTCGCACCTTCTTCCTCGAAGCCGTCCGAAAGCAACAGGAAGGCTAGTTTTCGGAGGAATTTGCTATATTTGTAAAAATCACAAAAAACCGAGCGATATGTCAATGTCAGTTTTCGGGCGGGCCGTGGTGTCCGCCGCGGCCGTGGCCGTGGGACTTTGTGCGGCGGGGGCCGCGCAGGCGCAGGAGTTGAAGCCCTGGACGAAGGGCGGATTCGAGACGCACCAGTACCGGAGCGTGTTCGCCGAGATGGGGTATCCGCAGGCGGAGGTCGATGCGAAGCTGGAAGCGATCTTCCAGGAGGTGTTCCACGGGCCCGACAAGGTGTATTTCGAGGTGGGGGACGACATGGCCTACATGTCCGACGTCAAGAACTTCGACGCGCGCACGGAGGGCATGTCCTACGGGATGATGGTCGCCGTGCAGCTGGACAAGAAGGAGGAGTTCGACCGCCTGTTCCGCTGGGCGAAGAAGTATATGCAGTATCAGGACGGGCCCATGAAGGGGTACTTCGCCTGGAGCCTGTCGCCGGACGGGACCATCCGCGGCAAGGGCCCGGCGTCCGACGGCGAGCTGTACTTCATCACGGCGCTCGTCTTCGCCTCCAACCGCTGGGGCAATGACGGCGACATCAACTACCTCAAGGAGGCGCAGTTCATCCTGAATTCGTCCTGGGAAAAGGACGGCACGGACGGGATCAAGCCGTTCATCGACAAGGAGACCCACCTGATCACGTTCACGCCGGACGGACGCGGCGTCGGGTACACGGATCCGTCGTACCACATCCCCGCGTTCTACGAGGTGTGGGCGCGCTGGGCGAAGGACGGCCGGGCCGATTTCTACCGCGCCTGCGCCGCCGCCAGCCGCGAGTATCTGCACAAGAGCATCAACCCGGAGACCGGCCTGAACCCGGACACGAACAATTTCGACGGGTCCATCATCGAGAACGCCTTCTTCGGCCGTCGGATGAAGCCTTCCTTCCGCTTCGACTCCTGGCGCGTGCCGATGAACATCGCCCTCGACTACTCCTGGGCCTGCGCGGACCGCGAATGGCAGACGAACTACGCCAACACGATCCAGAACTTCTTCTATTCCAAGGGGATAGACACGTTCGTGGATCAGTATAATGTGGACGGCACGGACGTGGACTTCGCGATGCCCGCCGGGCAGGGCGAGCTCCGCGGGACGGGCACGCGGCATTCCGTGGGCCTGGTGGCCACGGTCGCCGCCGCGAC
>JAEEGK010032654.1_pt1 | contig 10169 bp, 7 predicted proteins | sample 8958771 | NCBI WGS metagenome assembly JAEEGK01 (sample SAMN16246547, study PRJNA631951) | gut metagenome | biome: gut microbiome; feature: rumen; material: SC-attached | host: Bos | place: Iran: Karaj | collected 2018-10 | reverse complement strand
CAAGCCTATCTCTCCCGTCATACGCTCGGCCATAGTGCATCTTTGGTTCGTCTCCATCCACCCCTTCGAGGACGGCAACGGCAGGTTGGCGCGCATCCTTGGCGACATGTACCTCGCGCGAGGCGACAACAGCCGTTTCCGTTTCTACAATATCTCATCGGAGATCAATCGCGACAAGAACCACTATTACGACATTCTGGAACGGGTACAGCACGGCGACGGAGACATCACGGAGTGGGTCGTTTGGTATCTGCATACCCTTTTGGCCGCCATTCGTGAGGCGTCGGCCACGGTGACCACTGTGCTCAACAAAAGCTTCTTTTGGATGCGTTTCGCCAGCGTTCCTTTGACAGAGCGTCAAACCAACACACTTAATCTTTTCCTCGACGGTTACGAAGCCAAAATCACTTCCAAAACATGGGCGAATTTGAGCAAATGCTCAAAAGACACTGCTATTCGTGATATCCAAGACTTGTTGGAGAAGCATATCCTTATTGTAGACATCCCAGGAGCCAAACGTCCCAGCTATTCCATCAATTATGGTGGCGCGACGGATGACATCATGAAACGTTTCAATGATATAGCCATACAAGAGGAGGCAGGAGGCTTTTTTCTCACCGCTGTCCTCGATGGAAAGACCAAGGTCAGGGAGCGCCTACTCGCTTTGGATGCCGAGCGCTACCAGAAAGGCGACCTGCCTATAGAGCACCTGTTGGGGAAATACTGCACTTATATGTTGAAGTAAGGCATGAAAATCCTTGCGACTGTAAAGTTTCTTTACACTCACTGTAAAGAAACTTTACACTTTTACAAAAGGGTAAAATTGTATCTTGTTGATTCATATTGTTTTGTGATTTTGGCATAGATTATGCCATACGACTACCAACAATTCAACAGTTAAACAATCAACGATTCAACAATTCAACAATATGTCAAGTTACATCAAATTCCTTTCCCGAAACAAACTCTACACCATCATCGAGGCCATCGGTCTCATCGTTTCCATTGCCTTCGTCATCTTGATTGGCAATTATGTCTATCAGCAGTATTCCGTGGCCTACGGCAATCCTTATCGAAATAGGGTTTATGCCGTTGGAAATCAAGATTATATGTCGCTCTCGTGGTGGGACAAGGCCGTTTTTGAAGCCGAACTGCCCGAGGCGGAGGCTGTCTGTCGTATCTCCAACGCTGATGATGCAGGCTACATCTCCATTGGCGACGAGCATATCAATGCAACCGTCACCGAGGCCGACCCCGAACTCTTCGAACTTTTCCCTAACCTGACCTTGATTGATGGCAATAAGGACGAGTTCCGCCTCAAAGGTCATTGCCTCGTTTCGGAATCGCTGGCACAACGAGTCTTCAATGGCGATGCCATAGGCAAACCCATTACCATCACCTTTTTTGACGATAAAAACGAAAGTATGGTTTGCGGAGTCTTCAAGGATGACGCCTATTCGATGATTCCTTACACCGATGTGATTCTCAATCCCGAGTTCGACGAATTGTACGAGCCTGAAAACCAAGTGCCTTTTAGTTCCATCGGCTCATATATGACCTTGATAAAAGTCCACGAAGGCACTGATCGAGAAGAGTTTGCAAAGAAGATTGAGGCGGTCGGTCTACCACATTATTCTGGCGGTTTCGTTTCTGCCATGCCGATTTACACGCTTCCCGAAGTCTTTTTCTACGAAAACCAGTGGATGTTCAAGAAAGGCAACAAGTCCTTGCTGCAAATGCTTACCGTGGTTGTCTTGCTATTATTGCTTTCTGCGATTTTTAACTACATCAACCTTAATATGGCCCTCTCGGGCAAACGCGCCAAGGAAATGGCCACGCGCCGATTGCATGGCGCCACGCAAGGACGAATCATCCTGAAATATATCGTTGAATCCGTGTCGTTCACGGCGGTGTGTTTCGTGTTGGCGTTTTTGGTAGCCTACGCCTTCCTCCCGATGATGAACAACCTGTTGAGAGGCGTTTCGGGTGGCGAAATGGGTATCGACGCTCCATTTGAACAGTTCGTCCCAATCCGTTTCGAATGGTCAGCGGGCATCGTGGCGGTTTATCTCGTCGCGATTGTGCTGTTGGGCACTTTGGCAGGCATCGCGCCAGCCGCCATAGCCTCGCGTTTCGAGCCGATTGATGTTGTGCGCGGCACCTATCGCTTGAAGACAAAAAGGGTTTACAGCAAGGTGTTTATCGTGTTTCAAAATACCATCACTGTGGTTCTCATCGCCATGGCGTTGCTGATGGAGGTACAGATGCGGCACATGATGAACCGTCCCATCCACTCGCGATCCGAGGGCTTGTATTCGTTGCAAATGTGGGTGAGAGACTACGCCGATTTGGTTCCACTCATCAACCGTTTGGAGCAGATTCCGAATGTGCGAGCGGTGGGCTATGGCCGTGGTTTTGCTGGTCAGTTGAACATGGGCACAAGTGTCGAAACGCCTGATGGCGAAACAGTGAACATGCAACTCATCCTGTGCGACGAGACCTATTTCGATATGCTTGGTTTGCAGGTAGTTGAAGATTTCGGAGTACCCAAAACCAACTCGGTCTGGATGTCGAAGGCCTTGGCCAATAAACTTTCGGTGAACGACTCGACGGCTTCGTATTATGCCCGTCGGATGCGCATCAACGGCAGTCGTCCCGAGACCGTGGGCGGCATCTACGAAAACATTCCGACATTGCCAGCATCGGCTTCCGAGCCTGACCGTTTTTCGGCTGTCATCATTGCCAAGGCGGAAGACCTGGTTTGGGGTAATGGCGTAATGGTTGATGTCTCAAGTGATTACAAAGGGACTGAAAAGGCAATTCTGGAGGTTTATCGCGAGTATTCAGAGGAGCAGAACGGCACATTTGTGGAAGCCGCCCAAAACGGCTATGTGAAAGACCTGAACAATTTGTCGCTGCAACCCGTCAAGATGGCCATGCGCCTGCTGGAATTGTTCATGTTGCTTTCGGTGCTGATTTCCTTGCTCGGCCTCGTGGCCATGAGCACCTATTACAGCGAGCAAAGCACCAAGAGCATCGCCGTACGCAAGGTGTTTGGCAGCAACGTCCAGCGTGAATTGTGGCGCTCGGTGAAGGATTATATGGTTCTCGTCGGCATCGCGGCACTTATCGGCATCCCGCTCGCGGTTTGGTTCTGCGGCCGCTATTTGGATCGCTTCGCCTATCGCATCGAGCATTACGGTTGGATCATCGCCGTGGCTGCCATCCTTGGTATGTTGATGGCTTTCCTCTCGGTGCTTTGGCAGACCTTGAGGGCTGCACGGACGAATCCAGCGGAGGCTTTGAAGAAGGAGTAAAACTGCAAATTATGTTTTTTCGGTAATGTTTTTTCGGTAATTTGAGTAAAAGCATTATCTTTGTCCCCAAAATCAAGGCATTATGGTAAAGAACATCAATCCGTTCATAGTTTCAGGAAAGATTGCTCCAGAATACTTTTGCGACCGTGTGAAGGAAGCGGCTGATTTGGAGAAATCGATTCATAATCAGATGAATGTGGTGCTGACTTCGCCGCGCAGAATGGGGAAGACTTCGCTTGTCGACTTCGTTTTTGAGAAGCCGGAAATAAAAGATGAGTATATCACTGTTTCGGTCGATATACTTCACACTACGTCCTTCCGCGAGTTTATCCTTGCTCTTGGGACAGCGGTTTTCGACAATGTGGCCTCTCGAAGTGTGAAGTTACGCAAGCAGTTTGTCACTTTCTTGAAGTCGCTAAGCGCAAGTTTTGGCTACGACACCGTCCAAAACATGCCCACTTTCGACGTTAAGTTGGGTGATGTCCAGAATCCGGAATACACTTTGGCGGAGATTTTCGATTACCTTGAAAAAGTCGACAAGCGCTGCATTGTCGTTATTGATGAATTTCAACAGATTACGAGGTATCCCGAGAAGAATGTCGAGGCTTTGTTAAGGACGCATATCCAGAAACTCTCGAACGCCAATTTTGTATTTTCAGGAAGTCAGAGAAGGCTTATGGAAGAGATGTTTTTCTCGTCAAAAAGGCCATTTTTCCAAAGTGCGAAATCGCTCCGATTGGAACCGATAGCATACGATGTCTATTTGGATTTTGCAACTCATCATTTTCGGGAGGCCGGGAAAGACCTTGCCCCCGATGCCTTTTCACGTGTTTATGAGGTGTTTATGGGCGTAACTTTGTATGTACAACGCATCATGAAGGATGCATTTTCCGAAACACCGAATGGCCAAACATGTGATGTTGAAGCTGTAAATCAGCTGATTGAGGATTATATTGACGAGAATGACTCTCGGTTGCGTGAACAGTTGGCCTATATCACCGAAGCGCAAAAGGAACTGCTTTACGCCATCCATGCCGAAAAACAGGTGCAAGGCATCACTTCCACGGCATTCAACAAGAAATACCGTTTGCGTTCGCCAAGTTCAAGCCAATCGGCAGCTCTCAAATTGCTTGAATACGACCTTATTACAAGAAAGGAAAAAACCTATTCCATTTCCGACCCGTTGATGAAACTTTGGTTGGATAGGAGAAAAGTTTGAATTATCGGGACTCGGAGTCTCGCGTCCCGCGTCTCGAAGTCCCGCGTCAAAAACTGACAACTGAACAACTAGTAACTGAAATGTCCAAACTCAAATCCAAAATCCTAGTCGTCGACGACAACGCCGGCATCCGGTGGGCACTGAAGATATTGCTACCCATGCGCTTCGCCGAGGTGGAACTCATCGCCTCGCCCAAGGTGCTGATGGAGACCATGCGGACATTCAAGCCCGATGTGGTGCTGCTCGACATGAACTTCGAGACCGACATCAACACAGGCAACGAAGGCCTCTTCTGGCTCTCGGAGCTGAAACGCGACTTCCCCGAGGTGGAGGTGGTGCTGTTCACGGCCTACGCCGACATCGCCCTCGCCGTGGAAGGCATGAAACGCGGTGCCTTCGACTTCGTGGTGAAGCCTTGGGACAATGCCAAACTGCTCGCCACACTCGAAGAGGCTTGCAAGAAACATCGTGTAGGGACACATCGCATGTGTCCACCCTACACGAATGCCACGCCGACAATGCGCTGGGGCGAGAGCGAAGCAATGCGGCGGCTGCGCGAGATGGTGGATAAAGTGGCTCCCACCGATGCCACGGTGCTCATCACGGGCGAGAACGGCACGGGTAAGGATGTGCTGGCCAACGAGATACACCGACGTTCCAATCGCGCCACCAAGCCGATGGTGGGCGTGGACATCGGAGCCATCACGGACACCTTGTTTGAGAGTGAAATGTTTGGCCATGTGAAAGGGGCTTTCACCGATGCCCATGCCGACCACATTGGCAAGTTCGAGCAGGCCAACGGCACCACACTTTTCCTCGATGAGATCGGTAATGTGCCGCTGGCACAGCAGGCCAAACTGCTGCGCGTCATCCAAAACCGCAGTATCACCAAGGTGGGCGACACGAAATCCATTCCCATCAACATCCGCCTGATTTGTGCCACCAACATGGACTTGGCGTCGATGGTCAAGGAAGGCCGTTTCCGCGAAGACTTGTTCTACCGCATCAACACGGTCACGCTGCACCTGCCGCCTTTGCGCGAGCGTCCCGACGAAATCATCACCTTGGCAGAGCTGTTTGTCAAGCAATATGCCGAGAAATATCACCGCAAGGCACAAGGCCTTTCCGACGAGGCAATAAATCTCTTGAAACGCTGCCGTTGGAGTGGCAACATTCGCGAGCTGCAAGGCTGCATCGAGAAGGCGGTCATCTATTCCGAGGCGGAACTCATACGTGCCGCCGACCTCCAACTCCGCGCCTCTGAACTGATGGATGAAGATAAGCCAAAACCGCAAAACCAGACCCTCGAAAGTGCCGAAGAGCAAGTCATCCGCAATGCGATGAAGACCTACAACGGCAACCTGACCCTAGTGGCCAAGGCATTGAAGATCAGTCGTCCGACCTTATACCGCCGCCTAAAGGAATACGGAATATGAGTGCTTGGATTTGGATATTGGTTTTGGTGGTGGCCGTCGTCACAGCAATTGTGGTGACAACACTCATCGTGCGCAGGAACGATGCCCGAAAGGTGGGCTTCATGATGGATGCATTGGAAGACGGCGAGTTGAACTTCCACTTCAAGGAGAAGTCGGCACTTAATCGTGCCCTCAACCGCATCAAGGGCATCTTTGAGCGGCGCGACGCTGCCAACGAGGAGTCCTCGCAAAACAAGCTGTTTCGCGTGATGACGCACGAGATCATGAACACCGTCGCGCCCATCGCTTCTTTGAGCGATGCTCTGCTTACCGAGGAAGGCGTGGATGTGAAGGCGGGCTTGGAGACCATCTCGGCCTCGTCGAAGGATTTGATCCGTTTTGTGGAGTCGTACCGCAGCATGACGCAAGCCCAGCCGCCTGTCCGCAAGGCGGTGATGGTGGACGAACTGATGGACCGTGTGTTGCTCCTCAACAAGGCCAAAATTGCCGAACAAGGTGCCACTTTAACCTATCAAGCCAATACGCCTGACCTGCTCATCTATGCCGATGAAGGACAGATTATGCAGGTGCTCAACAATCTGATTAAGAACGCCGTGCAGGCAGGCGCCACCTCCGTCCGCATCACCGCCGACTTGAACTCGGAGGACCAAACCGTCATCCGTGTGGCCAACAACGGAAAAGCCATCCCGTTACGCCAGACAGAGGAAATCTTCATTCCGTTCTACACCACCAAACCGAATGGAACGGGCATCGGCTTGAGTTTGTCGAAACAAATCATGGTTAGACATAACGGCAACCTCGTCCTTGAACAGAGTGATAGCAGCTTGACGGTTTTTGCCATGGTGTTTAAATGATTTTGCCCATGTTGTTTCACTAAACTACTTTGGACTTAGACTAGAGTGGTTTATTTTATAACCGCCTCAATTCTACCCAAAACCGACTCAAACGAATACAACCCGTCAGCGTTGGCATTCAGGCCTTTGAGTCGAATTGGAAACACCATGGGCGGGTTTTCCAAGTCCAACAAGCTCATGTTGCGCAATTGTTCGGTGCTTTGGTAAACGAGGTTGAGAACAGCAAAAACTTGTCCCTCAGCATCTTCCCATTTCTCGATGACCAACTTGCAGCCGATAGGTGTCTTTTTCTCGATGGTCATTGGCAGACTATAGTTCTCCACATCCAAGGCAGCCAACACGCTACCAATGTTGGAGTCATGACCGCAAAGGAAGGTGAACTTTCGTCCGTCGCATCGCAATTCTTCGAGCATCGTCCGCAAGAGAGGCTTTGCCACCTGACTGGCCACAGCGGGCGCGGTGAACAACACATCGCCGTACCAGTCCTTGATTTCAGAGATGCTTTCCCAATCTTCCCAAGTCAGCGTGTTGCCAAAGGCGGCCCTCACGGCATTGGGCTCCTCGTAATATTGCAGGACGAGTGCATCGGCGGCCTGACAAGCGAGCCGCAACGAGCCGCCCATGCCAGGCTCGCGGTCCTTGATGAGATAGACGTGGGCGTCGTCGGTGCGGAAATGGCAGGTGTCGCCTTCATGGCAGGCCACGCTTTGCTCCATGTCGAGCACACGTTCCAGCACCTTGTAGTTGTCCGTCATCTTCTCGCCAATGCCGAGCAATCCTTTCTCGCCGCCCATCGCAGCAATCTGTTGTTGCGCCAAAGCCTTGAAGTCTTCATTGTCGTCTGTGATTTGGGGATGAAAGACTGGATCCATTTTGCCCACTTCGCAATGGTGCTCGATGCGGACATTGGCCACGGGCAACATCCCTGAGGAAAAATACTGCGCCGTGGCAATGGTGCGCTGCTTCGAGTTAGCATAGAAACGCATGGTGCCTTCGGCGGGGATTTCGTTTTCTTGCATCAATCCTTTGCTGACGAGCCATTTGCGGAAATACTGACCCATCATCGTCTCCAATGCGCCGCCACGCAGCGACAATTCACTAGGTGCCGACGACCAAAGATGCCATTCATGAGGTGTAATGCGTTGCAATGCCGATTGTCTTCCCGAAAGTGGTGAACGGATATTGTGGCGGCTCAACACCACAACTTGTTTCAAGGTATAACGCTTACTGAAATCTTCAGATCGGTTGGATTGGGCAAATGCTGTGAGCGATATTCCCAATAAGAGGAAACTCAAAAGTATTCTATAGGATTTGAACATCATGTTTTTGTTTGCGTGCAAAACTACAAAAAATTGTGCGAGATGGGCCATCCGTCTCGCACAATAAAACTAACTCAAAATTCATTCTAAATGTATGACAAAAATCTGCTGCAAAGTAACGACGATTCCAAAAACTGTGAAATCCCCATTGATGGGTATTTTGCCTCTGACAGAATCCCCATATTTGGCGATGCGTTGGAAATGTGGATTTTTACTACCTTTGCCCCATCAAAAACAGTGAACATCATGCCCAGAAAGAAAAAGCCATTCTCGAAAGACACCAAATTTGCCGAGTTGTTGACTGACGACCGCCGGCTGTTGCAACTGTTGCCCCGTTTCGGCATCGGATTGGGTTTCGGCGACCGCAATGTAGATCAGGTGTGCCAGATGAACCAGGTCAACACCGACCTGTTCCTCATGATTTGCGAAATCTATTCCGACAACAATTACAAGCCCGGTCAAAATGAGTTGCAGCATATCGACATGGGCGACCTGCTCTCTTATCTGAAAGCCTCACACCTATACTATCTGGATGAGCGTTTCCCGCACATCGAGGAGCATCTGCAACGCATCATCGAGGCCTGTGGTCAGAAATATGGCCCTATGCTGAGCCATTTTTACGACGAATACAAGCAAGAGGTGATGCGACACATCAAATATTATGAAGAAGAGGTGGTTTTCCCTTATATCGAGACTTTGCTCAATGGGAAACGTACCGATTCCTACAAGATTGACGAGTTTGAGCATAACCACACCAACATCCAGGACACTCTCGACGACATGATGAACATCTTGCTCAAATATCTTCCCGGCGACATCCTGCCTAAGGAACGCATTGAGATTTCGTATGACATCATGGAGCTGAGCGACGACCTGAACCGCCATTCCATTATCGAGGAACGCATACTTATCCCTAATGTCGAATCCCTTGAAAACACCCAGCCATGAGAAACCGTGTCATCATTTGTGAAGCCTCTGAGGTGATTACCATTGGACTGGCCGACATCATCGACAGTATGGCGCAATTCGACGTGGTGGCCCGCATCGACAATCCCGAGCATCTCTCTGAGAAGATTGTTTCATCCGATGCCAACTTGTTGATTATCAATCCGTCTTTGCTGGGCTTTCAAAATAAGAGTTTCCTTTCGCAGCTTGGCAAAGACCATCCGCAGGTCACCTTTATCGCCTTGGTGACCACCCACCTTGACCATGCCATGCTGACACCTTATAATGGAGTCATTGAAATCAACGACACACGGTCGAAAATCATGAGCAAAATGGAAGGGTTTGCGCAGAGTGAAACCTCGAAAAATGCCGACGATGTGGAACTATCGAAACGCGAGACCGACGTGTTGGTGGCCGTCGCCAAAGGCATGATGAACAAGGAGATAGCCGACCAGATGAACATTTCCATCCACACGGTTATCTCCCACCGCAAAAACATCACCCGAAAGACCGGCATCAAGTCGGTGTCGGGCCTCACCGTTTATGCCTTGCTGAACAACCTGATTGACGAGAAAGACTTAATTTGAGGGATTAACTAATCATCTTTTTTACCTCGTCGCGATGCTCGTAGAGCGTGCAGCCGCCAGTATGTTCCCAACCGAGGGCGCGGGCATCACGGATTTTGCGGAACAGGGGAGAGGCTATGGCATCGCGGAGACCAGTCTGCGCCACATTGCGGTCGCTGAAGGGCGAGAAGGGACAAGGCTCGGCGCTGCCATCAGGACCGATGTGGAAGAAACCACGTCCGGCAGCCATACAGCCGTCGAGTGCTTTCTCGTCGCCTGGGAAACTTAGGAAAATCATCTCCTTATATTGCTCACGGCGTTCTTCCAAAATCTGCTCCATTTCGGCCACATGCTCGTCGCGGAAGGCAAGATGCTCGGTGCTCTCATCGAAAGGCACGTATTCCACATAAAACACGAGTTTGCAACCCAGCGAAGCAAGATGAGATAGAAATTCATTGGAGGTCACTTCGTGATAGTTCTCAGTGGTGACCGTGATGCTGGTGCCGAAGAAAA
>JAEEGK010032651.1_pt1 | contig 10170 bp, 6 predicted proteins | sample 8958771 | NCBI WGS metagenome assembly JAEEGK01 (sample SAMN16246547, study PRJNA631951) | gut metagenome | biome: gut microbiome; feature: rumen; material: SC-attached | host: Bos | place: Iran: Karaj | collected 2018-10 | reverse complement strand
TTCCTATCATATTGGGTTTCTTTTTCTTAACTTCATGTTTATGTGTACCACTGTTTTCGCTATACCAAGCAAATTCATCAAGTTTATTTTTATCACTAGTTCCAGCATAAATTAATGGATTATCATCTTTAATTCCATCTTGTCCGCCACGTGCAGCATATTCCCATTCTATTTCAGTGGGTAACCTATACCCGTTTGAATTAAAATTGCATTTTACATTATCCCATACATCATAATTTTCAGCATCTACAGCTCTAGGAACAGTTCCCCATTCGTCTGGATTAGTTGTGTTATTTATTTCATAGCAAGGCTCTAGTGATTCCGCCATACTCCTTTTATTACAATAAATAAGAACATCATAGAAATTTACAGTTTCTACAGGCATATTTTCAGAGTTTTCATCATCAACGATTGCTTTTTTCGTATTACTTGGATCAGTCCCAATAATATCTATGTATTCTTTTCTGGTAACTTCATGATCGCACATAAAAAAAGTTTGTATTGTTACTTTTCTACCATCTAAAAATACGCCTTTATCCTCTTCTTTTTCAGAAATGCTTAAAGCAAATTTTGAACTTCCATTTACAGTTCCACCATTGACTATTACAAAGCCATCAGGCACAACAATTGTTGCATTTGGTCCTTCTTCTGCTTCTTTTTTGCAGGAAGTAACTAAACAAAAAATTATAGAAAGAATTAATAATAGATTTTTTTTCATTACTTTTTCTCCAGAATTTTTAATTGATTATTTTATTATAACATTGGAATCATGATTCTGTAAAATTTGAAATCCGCGGAACTCCACGGAGAAAAGCATATTTTGGGCCAGTAGGCTAGCCTTTGTAACATCCAAGGCTCATAGTCGACAGGATTCGCCGCGACGGTCGAGATCTCGGAAAATTGAAATCTCTGCAATTACCGTAGACAGGATTCGCCACTCCAGTCGCAGACCTCCTGTCTGCTCCTTCCGTGGCCGCCTCCGCTCACTTCCTGCCACCTCCTGTGGCAGGATTTCAAAAATTGCTGCGCCACTGCTCGCAATTTTTGAAACCGCTCACTTCGGTTCGAATCCTGTCGACCCCTCTTCAATTTTTGAGCTTTAAAAAAATTAAGAGTTCCCTGAATTTTCAGAGAACTCTTTGATTTCCTGGGTCGACAGGATTCGAACCTGTGGAATGACGGCACCAAAAGCCGTTGGCTTACCGCTTGCCGACGACCCAAAGATGCCTTGAATTATATATTATTTTAGTCGTCTGGGGAAGTACCTGTTTCTACGTGGCCGGCGTTGTATTCGGCGAGGATTTTGTCCTGGAGTTCGGTACGGAACTCTGGGCTTATAGGATGAGCTACATCCTTGTATTCCCCGTTGGCGGTTTTTCGGCTAGGCATTGCAATGAACAGGCCGCTTTTTCCCTCAATAATTTTAACATTGTGAACAACAAAGCAGTTATCAAAAGTAACTGTAACGTAAGCTCTCAGCTTACCTTCGTCCTCAACCTTTCTAATTCTCAATTCGGTAATCTGCATAAATCTACCTCCGCAAAATTACACCGCAAAACTATAATTTTATACAGTCCGCGCTAATTTACAGTTCCAAGAACCCGCAAGTTTCTCTACCGCAGATTCAGCCTCATGCCTGGAAGTGAAAACCCCAAAAACTGTGGAACCCGAACCTGACATTTCGGCATACTCACAGCCAAGGTTTCGTAAAGCCTCAATTGCACGCCCTATCTGTTCATATTTTGCAGAAATAAGGGGCGTAAAAGTATTAATAAAAGTCCAATTCTCCGGCGGCCTTCTGTAAACCAGCTCAAGCTCATCAAATTCAGGACTTACCAAAACTTTTCCACCGGCAAAAGCCTCATCCACAAGAGCATACGCTTCTTTAGTGGAAGAGCTTACCTCTGGAAAAATTAAAACCAGGAAAAGGTCTTCTCGCCCATGGATTCTCTTTACATTTTCACCGCGACCCGAAACACGGGCACAGCCCTGTCCCATTTCATCACAGTGCATAAAGAAGAAGACATCGCTTCCAGTCTCGGCCGCAATGTCATCCAGCTCGCTGTCAGAAAGCCTTACGTTACAAAGCGTTTCAAGCATTCTGGTAAGTGCCGCCGCATCAGAAGAACCACCGCCAAGACCTCCCCCGGAAGGAATACCCTTCTTAAGGTCAATCTCAAGACCAGGAACCTCGCAGTCAGCAAGCTTACAAAAAGCATTGTACGCCTTTGTAAGAGTATTATTCTCAGGCAGTTTCATAGAAGAGCAATGCACGAAGCAGCCTTTTTCAGCCACCGTCGTCAAAGTCAGTTCATCATATAAATCAACCGTCTGGAAAATACTCTCAATGCCGTGAAATCCGTCAGACCGCCCCGGAAGAACCCGGAGACCAAAATTAACCTTTGCATACGCTCTGCCAGAAATTCCACGTTCCATTAATATAATTATACCTTACTTTACCCAGTAGTCAAACTTTTTCGTTTATCTGGAATTCCTTCGTTTATAAGTCTTTGTATTGAATAAACTGCCATTTTCTGTTAATATATTCAAACATTTTTAAGGATATAAGGAGCTTTAAGAAAATGAGTAAGCAGACACTCGAAGCAAAACTTCGTACAGCTACTGGTAAAACAGCTGCTAAAAATCTTCGCAAAGAAGGACGTATCCCTGCTGTTGTATACAATGCAAAAGGCGAGGCTACATCTATTGAAGTTGGCGAAGTAGAATTCAACAAGATCTGGAGAACAATCACTCCAACAACTTCTATCACACTCAAGGTAGATGGAAAAGAATCTCTCGCTTTGATCAAGGACGTTGAATACAACATCCGCAACGACAAAGTACTTCATGCAGATTTCTTCACACCTGATGCAGACGAAAAACTCGTTATGAAAATCAAGGTACACTACACAGGAACTCCAGCTGGTGTTCTCAAGGGTGGTTTCAAGAAAGAGCGTAACAACGAAATCAAGATTAAGGCTTGTATCGCTGATCTTCCTGAAACAATCACAGCTGATATTTCTAACATCAACGTTAGTGAAGCTCTCCGCGTAAAGGATCTTAAGCTTGACAGCAAGGTTGAGGTTCTTACAAGCGGCGAAATGCCACTCGTTACTGTATCACCTGCAAGAGGTTAGACTCGGCACTCGCTAAGGGGCGGGTTTTGGTGTATAATAAAGGCTGTTCCACATTGTGGAGCAGTCTTTTTTTTTTAGGTTCCCCGAACAAGCCTGCGATGTTTGCGAAGCAAACTCGGTTAGGGAATGACAAGAGAAATGTGTGATTTTGAAAAGAAAGTTTATGAAAATCTAAAAAACTGCGGGGTGGATTTTTCTGGGGATGCAGCGAACGGTGCTGTTCCTGTCGCACTGGGCGCTGCTGTTTCCGGCGGTGCTGATTCTGTTTCGCTTTTAGTTTCTTTATCAAAGATTTTAGCTGAACTCAGGGAGGACGGGAAAGCAGCTCCTGGGGAACTTTCTGTAATTACTGTAAATCATAATATAAGACCGGCTCAGGAAGCGGACGGTGATGCTCAATATGTAAAAGAGCTTTGTCATAAGCTGGAAAATGAGCTGGGGATAAAAATCTTATGCAAGATTGTAGAATTGCCTGCAGGCGCTGTTGAGGCCGAGGCTAAAAAGCGTGGCCGTGGCACTGAGGATGCGGCCCGAAGTCTTCGTTACAATGCCTTTGAAAGCTTTATTTGTGAAAGGCAGCTTGACTCTCTCTGTCTTGCCCACAACCGGAACGACCAGCTGGAAACTATTCTTATGCGTTTTTTGCAGGGGGCTTCCTTTGAGTCAGCCTCTGGAATCAGGGCTCGCCGCGGTCCTTATGTAAGGCCTCTTTTAAATATTTCACGTACAGAGATTGAAACTTATCTGACTGGGCAGGGAATTACCTGGTGCACGGATAAAACTAATTATGAGCCGGATTATCTTCGTAATAAAATCCGCCTAAAACTCCTTCCTTTTCTTGATGAAAACTTTGAAGGTTGGCAGACGGCTGCTCTCAAGGGAGCTGAAAAGAACGCTGAAGATGCCGAGCTTATTCAAAGCTATCTTCAAAACTTTCCGATTTCGGTAGAAGATGATGGCAGTGCCTGGCTTCCTTTTGATGTTTTTTTGTATGCACCGGAAGCTTTGAAATACCGTATTCTTAGGGAGGCCTGCATACGGGCAGGCGAGACGGATCGTATTCCTTATCAGTTTCTTAAAGATGTTATTTCATGCCGGAATTCTTCTTTTTCTAAACGCTTTGGCAGTATAGAAATAAGGCGAAAAAATAATCAACTTTTTGTAAAAAAAAGCTCAGAAAGCAATACTGATTTTGTTTTTTCTGATATAATAGAAGAAACTGGAAATTTTAAGTTTCCTTTTGGAGACTTAGATGTTTTTAACTATAGAGAACAAAAGGGTACCGGCTATGTTTCTGTACGTGCTGGTCAAATCAGTTTAGCGGAGGATATTCCTCTTCCTTTCTGTGTAAGAAACGCAAAGCCGGGAGATACTGTTCTTTGTGCTGATGGTTCTCAAAAAAAAGTTTCTGACATTTATTCCGACTGGCACATTGCTCCGGAAAAAAAGAGTCTTGTACCTGTTATTCAGTTACTGAACGAAAAAACTCAGCAGATTAAAGCAATTCTTGCCGGGTTTTTAGGATATAAGGATTGGATTGTAAAGTTATGAAAAAGTATGTCTTTGTTTTTCTTTTGACCTTTGGAGCCTTCTTTTCTATTTCGGCTCAAAATAATTCTGCTGCCAGTGCAAATAATAGTACGGCTCTGCGCTGCCTTAAGCTTGCAGAAAGCTGTCTTGTTGGCAACGACTGGCAGAATGCCTTGAATCAGGCTGAACTCGGCCTTTCTTATGATGATTCTATTTCTGACTTGTATTATATAAAAGCGGCTGCTTCGCTGAATCTAGGAGGAACAAAAGCTGAAGCTCTCAGACTTATTTCTTCGGCCTTTGAAAGAGCTTCCTGGGCGGGTTATACAAAAAACGGGGCACGCATTTTTCTTGCAGACCTTCTTTCGGATACAGGTTTTTACGAGGAATCTTTATATACCCTGGACACTGAACCCTTTATTTATTCTGCAGATGCCGAGTTTATTCGTATAAAGAATTATTACCGCATGGGGACTCAGGAGTCTTTAAATACTGCCCGCCAGAGGCTTAACAGTGACCGCCGTGTTTATCCTTCAGACCAGCGTTTTCCAGAGCTCTTCTTTATGTTTGAGTCTCTCTTTATGAGTGAGGCAGAACGTGACGGAATAAAGTATAAGGTACCGGAAATTGTAAGTACAATTGCTGATTCTTACATTGCAAAGCTTCCTGATTATTCAAACAGAAATCAGGAGCTGGAACTGCTTGCTGTATCCTTTGCAAGGGGTGAAGAAAAGCTTCGACTTATAAAAGCAATTGATGCAAAAAACAAGGATCTCAGTTCTCTTCTTGCTATTGCCGCTCTGCGTGCTGGTATCTATACCGATGAAGAAGCCTTTGATATGTTCTTTGGAGCAGCGGGAAACGAGGTGTATCTTGATCTTTTGGAAACCTTTATAGCTCTGCTGTCTGACGAAGCGGTTATTGAGCGTGCTGCTAAAACTCTTGCAGATTTTACCGGTACTCTTTACATAGATGAGAATATGGACCTTCAGTACGAATTTGTCGTTCAGTATGAAAACGGTCGTCCTCAGTATATTAAATATGATGGAAATAATGATGGAGAAACGGAGCTTTATTCTTCCTGTGATTTTGGTGCTCCGGTTTTTGTATATTTTAATTCCAGCCGTATACAATTCTTCTACGATACTTTCCCAAGAATTTCAAAGGTGTCTTATTCCGACACAAATCTGGTTTTCAATTTCCTTCATGATGACTTTGTTTTTTCTCCTTTCGATTTTTCTATTGATAATGTTTTTGCGAGAACAGGAGCAGAGTTCTACATTCCTTATATCTCAAAGGAAATTGCTATTCCACTTCCTCAGGAGCTGATAACGAAGGCTTCCAGCTTTGCTTTGCCTATTACAGAACGCGATAATGCTCAGATTGTTTATACTCTTTCCGGCGGCGATGTTGTCTTTGCAGAATTCTACGAAAATGATTACCGCTATGCCTACAGTGATTTTACTAAAGAAGCTTCTATCGTCCGTTTTGTAGATTATGATAATGATGGCAGTTTTGAGACCGTTGAAACCTTCTCTGAGATTCCATATGCCCAGGAAGGCTTGCGTACAGAAGAAAACAACCGCATTGTTACAAGTGTATTTAATTTTATAGACGGCAAAAACAATTATTACCTCCGCAAGATTCAGATAGATGCGAATGCAAATACCTTCAGTGAGTTCAGTGAAGAATATCTTGAATATGGTGGTAAAGTCACAATCTGGGATAATGATGATAACGGACTCCCGGATTGCCAGTATATCCGCTATCCTCAGAAGGAAGGAGAGTCTCTGCTTGAAGAAACAATTTATTTTGATTCAAAAGGACTCCAGATTCTTTCCCTTACTATTGCAGACGGAGCCCCTGTAAAAATGAATGTAGGTGGTTCTGAAGTTATGGTATATGCAGGGGATGCTGCGGGGCTTTACTGGATCGAAGAGAAGGGTACAGCAGATGAAGAAGAGGCTGTGCTTAACTATACTTCAAAGGGTTTTGCGCAGGGCGTAATAGATATTTTTGATTATAAGGAAGAACGCATTTCCGTTATAAAAGTGGGCTCTTCATATTACTGCCGAAAGGTTCCTTTTACTACAGTCCCACTTGATGTTGATGAAGGAGCAGCAGAATAATATGCTTCGTAAATTACAGTCTTTTTCTCTTTTATTCTTTTTGATATGCACAGTTTTTTTTACTTCCTGTCAGTCTGTAAAACAGCCGTCTTCTGTTCCTCAGCCTATAAACTATTCTGATGAAGATATTGTACAAAACGAAATAGTTCGAATTGACGGTTTCCTTGAAAACGAACCACTGCGAGCTTTATGGCGGGCAAGCCTTCTTGGCCGCGAGGAAGTAAGAGACCGCTGTTTTGCCAGAATTGAAGAGCTTTTTAATTCTGCATTCGAAGAAAAGAATTATCTTGATGCAAAAAAGTATTACAAGTCACTGAAAAGTGTAAAATCTGACTGGAAGTCTGAAAAATGCTCTTATGAGCAGCTGGAAAAACTCGCAGGTGCTGAAGTTCCAGGACTTACTTCTGTAAATAAAAAGGCCCCGTCAAAAATCTCTGAATGTATGAAAGCGGCTGTAACAATCTGGCTAGACCGTGGTGTTACTGTAAAAAATGGTGCGGGTTATGCAGATGTTATAATAGGCTCCGGCTTCTTTATTGATGAACGCGGCTATATCGTTACAAATCATCATGTAATTGATTCAATGGTTAATCCAAAATATGAAGGATACTCACGCCTTTATATAAAGCTTTCGGAAGACAGTCTTACAAAGATTCCGGCAAAAGTAATAGGTTACGATTCTTTACTGGATCTGGCTCTTCTTAAGGTTGAAATAGAACCTGAATTTGTTCTTAATCTTGGTTCCAGCAGCGACCTTGAAATTGGTGATAGTATCTCTGCAATTGGAACTCCTGTAGGCCTTGAAGGTACTTTAACTTCAGGAATAATCTCGTCTTTTGACCGCAAGCTTCTTGCACTTGGAAATGTTTTTCAAATTGATGCGGCTGTTAATTCCGGAAACTCTGGAGGTCCTTTAATTGACAAGAATCTGAAGGTACAGGCAATTGTTTATGCGGGTATGCTTCAGCTGCAGGGCTTAAACTTTGCGATTCCTATTGAATATCTTAAACAGGAGCTGCCTTATCTTTATGGCCGTGGAGAAATACTTCATTCCTGGATCGGCTGTTTTGGAAATACTCTTCGTGAAGGTACAAAAAAATCTGGACTTGAAATACAGTATGTTCTTTCCGGAGGTTCTGCCTTTATGGCAGGACTTAAAGCCGGCGACATTATAACTTCACTGGATGGCCAGCCGGTTACTTCACTTGATGATTTTAATTTTATGATGATGGCTCTTGAGCCGGAAACTATTGTTGAATGCGATTACATTACCAGCGAAGGTGAAAAAAAGACCGCTCTGGTTTATCTGGAAAAAAGACCGGAAAATCCTTCTGTAACTGTTTTTGATTCTGATTTAATTACCTCTTCCTTTATTCCTCTTTTTGGAATGAAGCTGATACCTTCATCGACAACAAACAGAAATTCCTATACAATAGAAAAGATTATACCGGGCAGTGCAGCAGATGAAATGAGTTTTTCTGAAAATGATACAGTTACAATTTCTGATGTATCTGTAAATATGAAAAGCGAAATGATTATCACTACACTTTCTACAAAGCGTAAGAAAAAGGCATTTTTAGATATAGTGATGAGTCTTGCATGCAGCTTTGACAGCCCATACTACTTCTAATTCGGGAGCATAAAATGACTGAAATGAAATTTAAGCGCAACTTTTGTATTGTTGCTCATATAGATCATGGTAAATCAACCTTGTCTGACCGTCTTATTCAGAAAGCAAAAATCATTGACGACCGAAAGATGATGAATCAGATTCTCGACAATATGGATATTGAACGTGAACGCGGAATCACAATCAAAAGTCAGGCCGTTACAATTCCTTATCATGCAAAGGATGGAAATGATTATGAGCTCAACTTTGTAGATACTCCGGGTCATGTTGACTTTTCTTACGAAGTATCCCGCGCTATTGCTTCCTGCGAGGGTGCTCTTCTTCTGATTGATGCAACTCAGGGAGTTGAAAGTCAGACTGTTTCTAATATGTATATGGCGCTGGAGCATGATCTTACAATGGTTCCGGTTATAAATAAAATTGACCTGGCGTCTGCTGATATTCCAGCCTGTAAGGCTCAGATAGATAATGAGCTGGGACTGGACAGCAGTGACGCTATGTGCGTTTCTGCAAAAACTGGCGAGGGTATAGACGAACTGCTCGAGGCAATTGTAACAAAGTTTCCGGCTCCTAAGGGAGACCCTAATGGTAAGCTTGCCGCTTTGATTTTCGACTGCCATTATGATGTTTACCGCGGAGTTGTTGTTCATGTCCGCGTGATGGAAGGTCGTCTTAAAACCGGCGATTTAATCAAGATGATGAGTACAAACACTCAGTATAAGGTAGAGCAGTGCGGTGTATTCAAAATCAACTACGAAGAAACGGGGGTTCTTGAAGCCGGTGATGTAGGCTATATCATTTCCGGTCTTAAAACTGTAAGCGATGTAAAGGTTGGTGATACAATTACTTCTGTCGAAGGCGGAGTAGAAGAGCCTCTCCCTGGTTTTAAGGAAGTAAAGCCGGTTGTATATTCATCAATCTATCCGATGGATTCAAACGATTATGAAGAGCTTAAAGACAGTATGGAAAAGCTTAAGCTCAACGATGCAAGTCTTATTTACGAAAAGGATAATTCCCTTGCTCTGGGTAACGGTTTCCGCTGCGGTTTCTTAGGTCTTCTTCACCTGGAAATTATTCAGGAACGTCTGGAACGAGACTTTGACCAGGCTGTTATATTTACTGCTCCATCGGTTCGTTACCTGCTTCATCTGCAGAGCGGCGAAGACATGTATATTGATAATCCTTCGGAATATCCGCAGGGAAGAATTAAGGACGCAGAAGAACCTTATATCAAGGCTTCGATTATTACTCCTTCTGAATATCTTGGTTCAATAATGGCTCTTTGTACGGAAAAACGCGGTGTGCAGACAAATATGCAGTACCTGGATACAAAGCGTGTTGAACTTACTTATGAAATGCCATTGGCAGAAGTTCTTTTTGATTTTTATGACAGACTTAAGAGCTACAGCCGCGGTTATGCTTCTTTTGATTATGAAGTTACCGGCTATCGCGCAACTGACCTGGTAAAGGTTGATATTCTTTTGAATGGAAAGAATGTCGATGCGCTTTCACTTTTGACTTTCCGTCAGAATGCCGTAGACAGGGCTCGTAAGGTTTGTGAACGTCTAAAGAATGAGATTTCCCGCCAGCAGTTTAAAGTTGCTATTCAGGGGGCAATCGGCGGTCAGATTATTGCCCGCGAAACTGTAAACCCTGTGCGCAAGGACGTTCTTGCAAAATGTTACGGCGGTGATATTACCCGTAAACGCAAGCTTCTGGAAAAAAAGAAGGAAGGTAAGAATCG
>JAEEGK010032648.1_pt1 | contig 10171 bp, 5 predicted proteins | sample 8958771 | NCBI WGS metagenome assembly JAEEGK01 (sample SAMN16246547, study PRJNA631951) | gut metagenome | biome: gut microbiome; feature: rumen; material: SC-attached | host: Bos | place: Iran: Karaj | collected 2018-10 | reverse complement strand
ACCAGAAATTTTTCAAAATAGATATGATTTAATGAAAGAATTATATAATAAATTTATTGATGAAAATTTTAATATTAATTCACTTTCAAAAGAAGAAGATCCTTTAATTGATATTTCAAAACAAACTTTATTAGGTTATTCTTTTTATAAATTAGAACCTTTATCTTATTTAATGAATAATCCAGTCTCAATTCCAATTATTTCTGTAAATGGAAATATAAATGGTTATATTATAATTGATGTTATTCCACATAATAAAGATGGAAATTTATTGGATGAAATATATGAAAATCCATTTGATTTAATTGGTAATTCTTTATATTTTACTGTTTATATAAAAGAATTAATTGATTTACCTGAAAATTTTTGTAAAGGAATTCAAGTTGAATATTCTTCTTTTATTGATAATGTTAATTATAAAACTAAAATTTATAATGAAAATAATAAAAGTTCTAATGTTAAAATTGAAGAAAAATTTGAACATTATATTGAATATTTAACAAAAGAAGATATTGAATTTTTATTAAGAGATAAAATTTGTTTTAAAATTTATGCATATGAAGAAATTGAAATTAAACAAAAAAATGGTATTCCAAATAGAAATGAAATTATTTTAAGTCATCAAAATAATGATAATGAAAATATTAATCAAGAAAATAAAAATAATATAAATAATAGTAATGCTATGGATAATTTAAAAAAACAAGTTAAATATCAAATTAATAAAAAAATTAAAAGTAAAGAATGTACTATTTATTAAATGATAGATATTTGTTTTTTTATATTTTATTATATAATTTTTGTTTTTTAATTTATATAAATTTTAGACAAATAGATTTATTTTAATAATAGAATAAAATTATCAATTAATTAACCTTTTTTTTAAATTTTTTTATATATTATAAATTCAAAAAATATAAAATAATAAAAAAAAAATTTTTTAATTGCATTAGTTAAATTTATTTTTTATCATTTTCTAAAAAAAATTCTCTTAAAGAATTTGATTTAATTGAATCTAACATATTATTGTCCATAAATAATTTATTATCATTATCAGTTATTGGTGTTAAATTTGTAATATTTTCATTAGGTGAAGTATATAATAATTCACTTGAATTATTTTTATCATTAATATTTTGACTCAAATCTGAAATGGATTGAAATTCAATAGTTTTTTTATTTTCTTTTCCTGGACTTAATGAATTGTTATTTTCTATATTATTTTTTGATGGATTTTTAAAATTTATTGTAGGTTCATTTTTTATTTTATTAAGTAAATTATAATGTAAATTATAATTTTTTTCATTTTTATTTATTAGATTATTATCATTTTTATTATTTTGAATATCATTATTTTTATTATTTTCAATATTATTATTATTGTTATTTTCAATATTATTATTATTGTTATTTTCAATATTATTATTATTATTTTCAATGTTATTTTCATTTTTTACTAATATTTTAATTTCTTTCGAATTAGGATTTAAATTGTTATCATCTAAATTTTCATTATTTGAATCTAAATTTTTTATGTCATTTTGATTATAATCTTTATCTTTTTCTTCTTCTTTTCCCATATTTAATTTTTTTCTTTTATAATAAATATTATCATAATATTTTCCATTATTTTCTTTAAATAATTTTTCCCAATCAATAATACAAGGTTTTTTATTTTTTTTTTCTTCTTCTAATTTTTTTATTTGTTTCATTTTTATTTTGTCAATTTCTTGATTATATAGTCTATTAATAAGTTCATTGGAATCAACATTTTTTAGTTTTTGATTTATTTTATTAATAAATTCATTTTCTTTTTCTTCTTTAATTTTCATAAATTTTTTTTTATTTTCAATTGATTTATTTGTTCTTTGTTGAAAAGACAATGAAACAATATAATCTTTATTTTCATTAATTTCAGGAATAAAAGAAAATTCTTCATTTGCTTTTTTTACATTATCTAAATTTTTTTGTTTTAAAATTTTTGCATCATTATATAATTTTTCATAATATAAAGGATCATTATTAATTGATTTTGAACGAGAATTTTGTGGATTTGATAAATATTCTTTTTCTAATTCATTATTTAATAATTGTAATTTTAAATTATCTAAATTTTCTTTTCTTATTTTTGCATCTTTATTTAATTGAATATATCTTGGTTCATTTTTTAAATTATTATCATTATTATTTAAATTTAATTTATTAGATTTATATTTATTAATTTTTGGTCTAAAAGTACAATTTTGTTCTATTTCATTTATTTTTTCAATTTTCATATTAACTATTTTTTCATTTATTTTTTCTAAATGACTAGTTTGATTATTATAAAAATCATATGAATTATTATTAATAGAATTAAACGTTTTATTAGTTAAACAAGAAGAAGAAATTTTTTTTTGATTTGATAAATTAATTTCATTATTAAAATCAATAAAAGTTATTAAATTACTTTCTGAAACAGGACGATTTTTAAAATCATTATTAATTATATTTTTAATAGGAATTTTTGAGTGAATTTGTAATGCTGGAGTATAAATTGTATATGATTGTATATTTTCATAATTAAAATTATCATCTTTATTTATTTTATTTTTATATTTTTTTTTAATTGAATTATTTTTGTTATTTTCTTTATTTTCATTTTTAATAAATGATAATAATACTTTTTCTGAACTTGCTTTTGTTGTATGACAATTATGATTTATTGAATTATTATTTATAATATTATTGTGATATATATTTCTTTCTGTTAAATTTAAATTTCCAGATGAAATATTTTTTTTTTTTAATTCATTTTTATCTATATTAAAATTTTCAGAATTATCTAAATCTATATTATTAAATAATTGTTTTTTATATATTGAATTGCATTTTTTTTGTTTTTTATTAATTTGATTTGAATTAATTTTTAATTTTGTATTTTGGGATTTTTGTTTATTAATTTTGAGAATTAATTTAAAAAAGAAAATATTAAAAAGATTTCTTAATTTGAAATAAATATTTGATTTTATATCTTTTAAAGCTTTATATTTTGAAATTAATTGATAATTATTAAATGAAGAAATAATTCTTTCAATAAAATCAAATAAAGTTTTATCATCTTCTAAAATTAATTTCATATATGAAAAAAGGGCTATTTTTAAAAATTCAGTTTCTTCTTTTTTTTCTGAAGTTCTTATTACATCAGAATAAATATTTAAAAATGTATTTATGTTTTCTGGGTCAATTAAACCAATTTCATTGAAGTATTCACATAATTTTATTGAATTTGGTATTGATTTATTTTGTGAATCCATATGCTTTTTTAAAATTTAAATATTTATTTAAATATTCAAATTTATTTTTTATTTATTTTTTTTATTGTTTTAAAAATAATAATATGGAATTAATCTTATTTTTTTATTTTGATATTATTATATATTTCAAAAAATTACATTCATGAAATTATTATTAAATGAAAATATTTAATATAATAAACTTTTAAAAATAATAAAAATATAATATAATAATAAATAATAAAAATATAATATATCAAATATTTTATGATTAACTAAACAAATATATTTTTAATTAAATAAATTCATATAAAAAAAATTTATTTTTTTAAATAATAATAAATCAAAAAATTAAATTTTATTTAAATGTCAAAAAGAAATTCAAATATAAACGGAAAAAGGAATAGTGTATTATTAGTACCAAACAATTTAATAGAAGAAAAGACAATAGAAGAAGCATTAAAAACTCCTTTTGATATAGTAATGGAAATATTACATAACATAGAAAAATATTTAAGAAAAACAAATAAAAACTTAGCAAATGATATAAATATTGTAATAAATATAATTCGTAGTCAAAAGTTATATAATTATCAAGCTTTAGATGAAAATTATAAAATAAAAGAAATTCATAATCCAGAAATGCAAAATATTATTGGTCATTTAAAACAATATTCTCAAAAAAAATTTAATTTTGTAAGAAAAAGTTTTCAAACTTCAAAATTTAATGAAATACCTCAAGAAATGAAAAATAAATTTAATTTACAAATTGATTCTAATTTTAAATTTGATGAAAGTGATAGTGAAAATAGTGATATTTTATTTGATGATTATTTAAGTGATGACGAAGATAATTCTCATCATTTATCTAATTTAAGTTCTATTTCTAAAAAAATGAATTCTGAAAATAAAAATCCTATAAATATATCATTAAAAAAAAATAAAAAACATAATCTTTTAAATATTTCACATAGTGGAAATTCATTTATAGAAAATGAATTATTAGATATTCATTTTAATATTTTTTCATTTTATCCAGAAAGGAATAAAAATATATTTTTAAAAGGTTCATTTTTCCTAATGAAACAATTTGATACATTAAGTATAATAAAAGAAAAAACATTGAAAAATTTTTTAAATGTAATATATGATAAATATTCATCATCAACTGCAATTTATCATACAGAAAGACATGCATTAGATATATTACAAACAGTATATATTTATACATTTAAAACAGATGTTATTTCAATGATTAATTTAACATATTTAGATATATTATCTTTAGGAATTGCATCTCTTTGTCATGATTTATCACATCCAGGATACTCAAATGATTATTTAATTAGATCAAATAATAATATTGCTTTAGATTATAATGATATACATGTTTTAGAAAATTATCATATTTCTCAAATGTTTCATATAATTAATAAAAATAATGATATAAAATATAATTCAAATGATAATTTAAATAGTAAAAATAATAATAATAAAGATAGAAAAAAAAATAGTTATAATATATTTGATAATTTACAAATTGAAGATTATAGATTAATAAGAAAAAGAATAGTTGATTTAATATTAGCAACAGATATGCAAAATCATTCAAAAGTATGTACATTAATGAAAAATTTTATTCAAAATAAAGAAAATAAAAGTTCAAAATATAATTATAATATGACTGAACAACAAGATGTTATGAATTTTTTAATTCATACTGCAGATATAAGTCATTGTTCAAAAGATTTTGATATAAGTTTTAAATGGACTAATTTATTAAATGAAGAATTTTGGAGAGAAGGTGATGAAGAAAAAGAAAAAAAAATGCAAGTTGGATTTTTATGTGATAGAAATAATTCAGATACTCCATCTAGTCAAGTTGGTTTTATTAAAGGAATTATTTTACCAACTTTTGATATTTTATATAATTGCTTTTCTAATGAAGATATTTTATTTTATATTAATAATGTTAGAAAAAATTTGGAAGAATGGAATAAAAGAATTGTAAAAAAAAAGTAATTTTTTTTTTGGGTAATTTTATTATTTTTTTCTTTTAAAAAATGATTATTTTTTTATTATTATGTTGATATCTTTTTATTTTTTCATATTAAAAAATAGTTTTTTTTTTATAAGATTTGATTTATAAATATCTTTTTAAATTTGTAATTTATTTTTATTGAAATCATTTTATATAAAAGAAATGAATTAGTTTATATAATCCTAAGTTGTTATATAAAATAAAAATATATTTAATATAAAAAATATTTTTTTAAAAAAATTTATGATTAAAATAAATAAATATCATTTATTCAATATATATTTTGATTAATAAATAATTAATTTTCAATTATTTTTTATATTTTTTATATTCAGAATTTTTTTAAATTTTTGAATCAATTTTATTTATTATCTCTTTCATTGTTTTAATCATTTCTCTACAATATTCTTCATTATAATTCATTATATTATTATTTGTATTATTATCTTTAGTTTCATTATTAATAATATTATTATTTTTATTTATTTCATAATTTTCATCATTATTTATATTGTTATAATTTCTTTTAATTATTTCATTTATTTTTTCATTAAAATTTGATAAATAAATATTATTTGAATTTTTTTCAACACTTAATGCATAATCTTTTAAAGCTATAAGTGAATTTAATAAATATTGAATTTTTGAATTTAATTCATGATTATTTAAATCAAGAATTTGAATTTTTTTTTCATATTCTGCTTTTAAAAGTTCATTTTGATTAGCAAATTTTCTGTTTAGAATATTTAATCTATTTATTTCATTTTCATAATCAAAATTATCTTTAAATGTTTTATTATATTCATTTGAAAAACTAGAATTAAATATATTTTCATTTTTAAAATTATTATTATTTAAATTATTTAAATTTTGTTTAATTTGATTTAATTCATTTTGTAAATTTTGAATTTGATCTAAATTAAAAGCTTTATCATTAATTAAATTATTTTTTACTTTATCAAGTAAATTAATTTGCTTTTTCAATAAATTAATTTCTTGATTTGAATTATTTAGATGTAAATTATAATCATTTTCTTTATTTAATAATTTTTGTTCAATAATTTCTTTTTCACTTTTTAATTGAATTATAACTTCATTTCTATTTTTTAATTCATTTTCACTTTTTTTTATTATATTATTAAATTCAATAACAGCTTCATTTAAATTGTTTATTTGGATATCTTTATCTAAAATATCTTTATTTAATAATTGTAATTGTTCGTTTAATTTATCTATATTTCTTAAATAATTTGTAATATCATTTTTTGTATTTATTTGAATATTATTAAAATCATTTTCTAATTCTAAAATTACATTTTTTAAATTTTCATTTTCTTTTTCCTTTTCTTCTATTATTTTTGAAAATTCTATTTCTAGATTGGTATTTTTTGTGTTTAAAATATCAATAATATTTTTTAAATTATCTAATTCTAATTTTAATTTCTCTATAAAAATATTTAAATCTGTTATTTCATTTTCATATTCTTTTATTTTTAATTTATAACTTTTATCTATATTAGATAATTGATTTTTATTTAAACTTTCATTATGTTTCATTTCTTCTTTTAAGCTTTCAATTTTATTCAAATAAAAATTTAATTTATTATTTAATTCTTCATTTGATTTAATTAAAGTAGGATACATTTTTATTTTTGTATCATTTAATTCAATTTTATTTTTTAAATTTAAATTTGATTCATTAAATAATAGAAATTTTTCTTTACTTAATTCTATGATTTTTTGATATTCTGAAATTATTTTTAATTTTGTATTTAATAATTCTTTTAATTTTATATTTTCATTTTTTAATTTTTCAATTTCATTTTCATTATTATTATTTTTATTTAAAATATTAGAATTTAAATTTATTTTGTTTTCTTTATTTTTAATTTGAGAATTATGATCATTTTCATATTGTGAATTTTCATTATTATTAATAATATTTTTAGTATATAATTTTTTTTGTTCCAAATTATTTGAATCCATATCATAATTAATTTTTTCCATTAAAAACTTTTTTATAAATAAGTTTTAATATTTAATTAATTTTAAATTGTTTATATATAAATTATTTTTTAATTTTATTTGATTTATTTTCCATTTAAAACTCCCATTGTAATTAAATTATTTTTTTCTTTTTCTTGTAAATGATTTTTATCTATTATATCATTTAACTTTTTCTTTTCTTCATCATTTTCACTTAAATTATCATCATCATTACTTTCTTCATCATTATAATTATTTTCTTCATTTTCATTATTATTATTTTCTTCATTTTCATTATTATTATTTTCTTCATTTTCATTATTATTATTTTCTTCATTTTCATTTACATTATTTTCTTCATTATTATTATTATTATTTTCTTCATTTTCATTTTTATTTTCATTTTCTTCTTTTTCTTTATAAAAATTATTTTCTACTTCATTATTATTATGATTTTCTTGATTATTATTATTTATAATTAAATTAAATAAATAATTACTTTCATTTCCAATTCCTAATGGATTTTTTGCATTTAAAGTTAATTCTAAAATTTGTTCTATTTTATCATATATTAAATTCATTCTTCTTTTAAAATCATCATTAACTCTAAACGATATTATTTTATTTGATTGATTTTGAAGAATATCATCTTTTTCACTTAATATTTGAAAATAATTTTTAAATTCATTTTGTGACATATTTCTTTTTCCTTTTGTATATTTATTATATATTTTTTGTATAATATTTTCAATTTCTTTATTAGTTGAATTAGTTTCATTTTTATATTCATTAATAATTTTTTCAATATTATTATTATTATTATTTAAATGATAAACACAATTATTATAAATATTTAAAACAGAATCTAATTTATTTTTTATTAATTCATGTCTTTGAATTAATTCATTTTTATTTTCATTATTTATTTTTTCATTATATTCTTCACTTTTTTTAATATTTAATAATATATCATTTTGTAAAGTTATTGCATATAATTTTACACTTTCAACTAAATTTTCAATATCAATTTGAGAAATTTTATGTTTAATATGAGTTTGGTTTATTCTACATAAATTACAAATAAAATCTTTACAATTTCTACAATAATTTTCAATAAAATCTCTTCCACAAGAACAAAAGAAATTTGATTTATCTAATTTATATTTTTTATTTTTTATTATTTCATTAGTAGATTTATTTGTATTAATTAATTGAATTTGAACTTTTATAGTTATTGGATTTTTTCTTTTAAAAAAGTCACCAATTATATAATTTTCATATTGAGTTATATCTTTATTTACATATATTAATTCAATTTCTTTATTTTTTATATAAAAAATATTTTTTGCTAAATCTTTTATATATGATATTGGTTTATATGGTGGAATTTCTGAAGTTATTATTCTTCCTTCGTATTCTAAATTTAATTTTATTTTTTTTAATATTGACATTTATTTTTTTTGAATGATAAAAACGTATTTTAAATTTTTAAATTAATATTTATTTTTAAAATTTAAATAATATTTAATATAATTATTAAATAAAGATAATTTTTTTATTATTACTATTATAATAGATAAATGAAAAAGAAGAAATATACAATTATTTTATAAATATTTCATTTTAAAAGAGGTAAATAAAATCATTTTTATTTCATCTTTTTATTGTTTTTATAAAAAATATAGGAAAAGATATGTTTAAAATAATGTTTATTTAAATTAAGATTCAAATTATCTTTTATATTTTTTTAATTGAAATTATTTAAAAAGTAGAATTTTATAAACATTTTTATTTGTTAATTTATTTTCAGTTTCTCTAACTTCTATTTTTTATTTTCTTTATTACTATCAAAATTAATAAAAAATTTATTATATTTAAATTATTCTTATTAGAATAATAAATTTTTTATGATTTATAAAAATAATTATTTTCCATAATTATATTTTAATTTTATTTTAATGGTAATATATAATAATAATTTATTAAAATAATTATTTTTTTAATCAAATAATAAATATTTCTCATTTATTTTTTAAAATTTTTTTATATTATTGATTTCATAATCTTTTTTAAAAGAATAATTTATACTTATAGCTCCTATATATGAATCATATAATTAAATTAGACAATATATATCAAATATTAAATAAATATTACAATAAAAATAATATGCTCATTTATTAATTTTTATTTTATAAATTATTTTTTTATAGATTAATGGGAGCTAAAATAGGAAAATATTCTCTTAGTACTGATGTTAATGATTTATATAATTATTCCAATGAAAATATTGAAATTTATAAGGGAAAATTTAATAATCAAAAAGGGATAATTATAAAATTAAACAATATTAGAGTAAATAATAATAAAAATTTAAAAAAAGAATTTAATTTAAATATCTTTAAGAATATCTTAAAAGAAAATGATAATTTTATTGAATTCATTGATTATTCTTTTTTAAATAATAATAGTCTAGTTAGTTTTTATTATTTTAATGAAAGGAAAAAATATCAATCATTTTATTCTTTTTTTAAAATGAGTAAATTTTATTATTTAAATTGTAAATTAATGAAAAGTATTATTATTCAATTAAATGAAATAATAAAAATTATTTATTCTAATAAATTTCCATTTCCTTTATTCAATATTTATCATTTTTATTATGATATTAATAATAATAAAATTAAATATCTTTATTTCAGTTATTTTCAAAAACATTTTTCAAATTATGATTTTTATGAAAATTTTAGTGATAATAGTTCAAATAAATATAAAAGATATTATTCCAAAAAATATTATAATAATTATATATAATATTGGTAATTTTATTATCAATCTTTTATTTAGAGAATCTCCAAATTATAAAATT
>JAEEGK010032646.1_pt1 | contig 10172 bp, 6 predicted proteins | sample 8958771 | NCBI WGS metagenome assembly JAEEGK01 (sample SAMN16246547, study PRJNA631951) | gut metagenome | biome: gut microbiome; feature: rumen; material: SC-attached | host: Bos | place: Iran: Karaj | collected 2018-10 | reverse complement strand
TATATAAATTATTATGTTCTTTTGCATTATCATAAATTGCATATTTTCCAAAAAATAAATCAATCCAATTATTAATATCATTTGATTCTTCTAATTTTTTTCTATGTTCACATATAAATTTATATGGATTATTTTCACAAGGTAATAACACATCATTAACATAAATATCATCATTATCATTTTTATTCAATAATTTAATAAATATTTGATAAGTACTATTATCTTTTTTACTTTTTTGTAATTTTCCTAAATTTAATTTATTTAAATTAATAAACATTTCAGGTAAATAAAACAATTCTGGAATTAATTCTCTTAAATCACTTACTTCTGAAGCTGAACTAATAAAACTTCTATTAATATTAATAAATAATCTATCTGGTGCATCAAATTTATCTCCTTGAATTTCAATTGCAGTTAAAGTAAAAGGAAATAATCTTACTAAATAATGTGAAATATATGCATAATTTGAAAAATGACTACCAAATAAAAATGGAATTGAAATATAATTTTTTATTTTATTTAATTCATTATTTTTATCTTCATTTTGGAAAATTTTTTGTTTTATTTTATTAAAGAAATTATTATTGAGTGGTTTTAATTTTAAATTTTCATATGATAATTTATATTTTTCCAAATAATTATTTTTTCTATTTTTTCCTTTATCTGTTAATTCCATCATTCCCATTGGTAATTTAAAATCTCTATATTCAACTTTTTCTAATGTATTATTTTTTAAATCATAAAATTGAAGTAACCAAGGAAAAACTGGATATTGTGTAATATCTCTAAATGATCTATTTGAAAATATATTTAACCACATTAAATATTCTAAATTTGATATTCTTCCATATTTCCATGTTTGGTAATAATTTTGAAATTGTTCTTCTAATGTTTTTTCAATATTTACTTTTTTTTGTAATATTTCATAAAATTCATCTGCTTTTTCTTCATTGATAAATTTAAAGTAATATGATTTATTATTTTTTGTATATATTTCACATCCTGTTTCATTAAAATAATAAACTCTTCTTAATAATAAATAAATATCATTCAAATTTATTTTTTTAAAATATCCTTTTCCATTTTTACTTTTCATAGAATTTCCAAAACAAGTATTTCTTAATTCATCAAATTCATCATAATTATTCTTCTTATTTAATAAATTAGATTCAACAATAATAAGAAATTCAAAATGAAAATAAATATTAACTCCAATATGATTTGTAATTTTAACTAAGCATCCTTTAAAATCTGGATTTTGAGGAATTTGATTTTTAAATTTATCATTATATGGAAAAATATTTAAATTAATTGAATAATAGTTTTCTTTATCATTAAATATTTGTTCTGGAGAAAATTTTTCCTCATTTGTATTATATGTTTTTAAATCTATTATTGGTTTTATTAATGGACAAACCATTTCTTGACTTAAAAAATAATATATTTTAAATTTTAAATTATTTGAATTTTTATAAAATGTATCTAAATCACTATAAGGACTATTCCAAGAAAATAAATATTTTTTAATTTTTTTATAATTTGTGAGATTTTCAAAATAACTAAATTTAGTATGTTTATCAATTATATCATTTACTTTCTTTTCTAATTTATCATTTTTATTTTTGATAATATCAAATAAAAATGGTATAATAATATTTTTAAAATACCAACTTTCTGTATTTTCTTTATTTAGTATATCTAATTTTTCAATATATTTTTCAATTAAAAAGTTTTGAACTTTTGTGAATGCATTTTGAAATTTTTCATATTTAAATATGAAATAATAATTATAAATAATGATTTTTTGAAATTGAAAAATACTAATAGAGTCTATTATATTATATTTATTAAACATTCCATATGTTTCTTTGAAATTTGTTTCATTAATTTCAATATTTTCCCCAATTAATAAATAATATTTTCTTTCATTAACTTAAAATAATCTACATTTTTTAGAATCATTTATTTGTTGAATTTTATTAATTAAATCAGAATTTTCAGTCTCTAATATAATTTTTGTTATTATATCATTTTTGAAATATTTTTTGAAAATAATAATTTAAACATTAATTTGTTTATTAATGTTTTTTTTTGCAATCATTAATTTCATTTTTATTTTTTTTGAGAAGAATTGGAAAAATATTTTTTCATCATAAACTAAATTATCAAAAAATTGTTATATTTATTAATATTTTTATATTGTTTGATAATATAAAAAATAAAATCTGTTAATATTATAATTTCATCATTGTTATAATTATCAATTAATAATCTTAAACTTTGAAAAAAATTATCATTTTCTCCTAAACTTAGATTAGATTCATCATTGAAAATAATTAAAAGAATATCCTTTAATAAAGTAATAACTATTGTAAAATTTTCATTATTATTATTTGTATTATTTTTTTCAAAGTATAAAAATTCAAATAAAGGTAATAATGCATTTATTCCACAAACCACAATAATTTTTTTTGTATTTTTTGATTATAATAATTTTAATAAAGTTAATTCACAAAGAAATTTAGAAAATGTTAATTTATTTTCTCTCATTTCTGTTCCTAAATTTCTATAAATAATTTCAAAAGACTTTTTTGTTAAATTGATTTTATTTTTATTTTCAATTTCACTTAAATTAGATTCAACTCGTTCAGAATTATATTCATTTATCATATTAAATTCATCTAAAACTTTTCTAATATTATCATCAATATTTTCTCCTTCCATTTTTTTCAATAAAAAAAAGTTAAAAATATTTTTAATAAATAATATTTTTAATATTTTTAATTTAAGAAAAATAATTTATTATAAATTATCATTTAAAAAATCATTTTTATTATCAATAGTAACTAACCTTCCATATTGTAAAGTTCCAGGTAAAGGAATTCCCATTCCATCATCATTTAATTTACATTCAAATTTTTCTTTCATTAATTTTTCATATTCATCTTTATATATTTCTTTAATTTTTTCAAAAACAATATTTTTCATATCAATACAAAATTTATTTGGTCCTTTATTTTTACTACAAAATTTTCCATATGATAATTTATTAACTAAAATATGATATCCACTAAATGTATTTATAATAAAAAAATTTCCTTTTTCAAAATTATTAATACAATAATCATAAATTAAATTATATCCATTATTACTTTTAAACTCATTTGAATTAGGAATATCAATATCATAATCATGATAATAAATTTGAGATTTATTTTCTAAATGTAAATTTTTAAATTTTTTATCAATATTTGATAATTTCCAAAATTGAGTTTCAATATTGTCTTTAATTGAATTTTCTAAATGTTTGTTTTGTTTTTTTTCATTAATTAAATTAATTAATTTCTCTGTTGAATTACCATAAAATTTAATAATATCATTTTTTATAACTTGAATTTCATTCAATAAATTCTCAGTACAATTAAATATATTACTAGGATTTGGTTGAAAAAATAAAACAAGAGAATTATCTGGATAAAATTCATTATTTTCATTTAAAAAATATCTTTTATCAAAATTAAATGAATAAACACATTTTTTAAATATATTAAATGTTAATTTATCTTTTGGTTTTGGTAATATTTCAGTATGAATATAACTTGTTCTATTTAAATTTGATTTTTTATTATCTTCATTATTATTGATTCCTTTTAATCTTGAAACTAATTCAAAACAATATGATTCATTATAATTTAATGGCTTTATTAAATTATCAAAACACCATTCTAATTCTTTTTCATCTTCTAAAAGAGAATAATTTGTATTTGAATTTAAAGTCATTTAATTCTATTTATAAATAATAAAATTTATAATTTATTCTATATTATATATTAAATAATATTAAAGACTAAATTTTAAAATTATATTTTAATAAATAAAAAATGTTTTTATATTTTTATTAAATTGAAATTAAAAAAGTAATAATCATATCATCAATATTACCAAACATTTTTTTTTTATTTGAATATTTAACACATAAAACTAAAGAATATTTTCCAGGAGTTAATTTATTTAAATCATTAAATTCAAATTCAAAATCATAACTTTTTCCAATATCTAAACTAATTTCAGTATGTTCAATATCAATAAAAAAAAAATTTTTATCACAATAATTATTAATATCAATTATACTATCTGAAGGCCATTTTTTATTTCCATTATTTTCAATTGTTAATTTAAAATTAAGTAAAGAAGGAATATTTTTATAATTAAATAAAATAATATTATTATCATAAATTTTATCATTAATTTTAATTTGGGTTATTTTAGATTTATAATCTTGATTTAGTTCTTTAGAAGGTTTATGAATATAAATTTTTAAAGGACCTTCAATTTTATCAATTATTTTATTAAAACATTCTGAGCAATAAAATATTTTTTGTTCTAAAATTTCTATTTCATAAATATATCCAAAAATCTTTTTTTCACAATATATACAGAAACAATTTGATTCAATAAATAATTCAGGATCTTTATATGTTAATTTAAATTTATCTCTAAATTTTAAATAATTTCCTAATTGATAATTTATAGTATTATTTACATTATTTATATCAGATTCGATTAATATTTGACTTTTAGTTAATAAATACTCTTCATTTATTGAATTTTCAATTAAATTTTGATAATTGTTGATTTTATTTGTTAAATTCGTTATTATTTCATATCCTGAAGAAAATATATTATTAAAATCTTGTTCTTCATTTTTATTTTCATTTAATTTTGCATTATTTAAATCTTGATCATTATTATTTTGAAATAATATATCTGAATTATCAATAATATTTGATATCTTAAGTGGCATTTCTTCTTTTGTAATATTTAATTTTTCATTTATATTATAATCTTTAAGATTATAATTTGAATTTGACATAAACTGCTTTTCATCAATTTCATTATTTGATAAAGAATTATTATTTAATGATACAAAATTATTTGAATTAAAATTAAAATTTGAATCATTATTTCTAATTGAAGAAACATTTGAAAAATTATTATTTATTATTCTTGGTCTATTATCTATATTAAAATGTTTTTCACTTTGATCATTTTTAATAATCATATTATTATCTCCTATTGATATTTTATCATATGATATTTTAGATGATTCATTTTTATTTTCATAATTGTTTTTTGATAAATTATTTTCAGAATTATAATTATTTTTTAAAGAATTGTTAAAACTATTATTATATTCCATTTTTTATATTATTTTATTTCTTATTTAATATTAGATTATTTATTTGAAAAAATATTAATAAATTACATTTTATTAAATTTTTTTTTCACAAATAATTGTTAAAACTATCTTTAAAAATAGTTAAAATAATTTATAATTTATTTTCATAAACTCTTTTTATTACGAAGTTAACTATTTCTAAAAATATATTATATAACAAAAAAAAACATAAAAGATTCAAAATATCAGTTAACTTGAAAAAGAAAATATAAAAATAAATTTTATCATTAAGTTGTATTAAATAATGATATAAAAACAAGATACTCTTTTATAACTAAAGATTTAAATATATTTATAAAAAATAACTGGTCATTCATTTTTTTACATATTTAAATATAAACCTTATGAAATAATTAAAGAATAAATGGAAAATAACATTAATATTAATATAAATTATTTTGTTAATCTTCCATCGAACAAAAATGAGGATAAAAATAATAATAAAAATTCTATTAATAAAAAAAAATATCATCAATCAAAATTCAAAAATAATCTATCAAAGGAAGACAATTATAAACCAAGTTATGAAATTAGGCTTCCAAAGAACAAAATTCAAAAATCAAATTCTGAAATTTATTCTACAAAAAAACAAATTTTTCTATCTAATATTGAAAATAATTCATCAAATGATCTAATGAATTCTTCAAATGATGAGGTAAATAAATCAGTAAAAGACATAAATCCAATTACAACAAATATATCAATCATTGATAGAAATTCATTTGAAAATAAATCAGACAATTCAAATCCTTATTCTATAAATAATGCTCCTTCTTCTTTATCAAAAAATAATAATACTGAAATCCCGATTCAAATAATAAAGCCAAATGAAAATAAAATAGATAGCGAAGAAGAAATTAATGAAATGGAAGAATATATAGAAAAACAAAATCAAATTACAAGTTTTACAAAAACTAAAATAAAAATATTTAAAAAAACATATGTTTGTACATACTGTCAAAGAAATGATAATGATATTTATGAAATTCACAATAATAATATAATCATTTATTATTGCTCTATTTGTTACAAAAACATTATTACAAAAATATTTGGACCTCAACAATATCTTATTAATAATGAAAATGAAATTAAAATGAAAGATTTAATATTCGATAATACTTACAAAGCAAAAATTAAACATATTGAAATATTTGATATTTCAAGAAATGATAAATATACACTTGATAAAAATGTTAAAGAATTTATATTTAAAAAAAATGTACCATTTAAACTTAAAACATATATTACAATTGAAAATAATGGTGAAAATATTTGGCCTAATGATTGTGAATTAATTACTTTAAATACATTTTTTAAATCAAAAAAAAAATCAAAAAAAAAAAAAATGATTAAAAACAATTTTCAAAAAAATCACACTTTTACTTTATATAAAGAATTTATTAATTTAAATTCATTTTTACCTGGTAAATATATTCATACTTTAGGAATTCAATATGTTTCGAATAATCAAAAAAAAGTTTTTGGAAATAAGGATGATTTAACTTTTACAATTAATATAATTGTAAATTAATATTTTTAATAAAAAATAATTTTATGTAGGTAAATATATTTATTTATGATTTTTATAATTTAAAAACTAAGTAATTTTTAGTAATAAATCTGAATGAAGATGAAAAATGTAAATGAAAAAAAATTTTTTTCATCTTTAAAATGGAATAAAAAAAATTAAAAATAAATAATTTAATAAATTAAATAAACAAATAACATTAAAATAACACTATTTAACATAAAAAATAAAAAAACAAAAATTAAAGAGAAAATTAAATAAATTTAAATTAATTAACACTTTAAATAAAATTATTTATTCATCTAAAAATTGAATAATTTTAGGATAAATATCTAAAATAGCATCATTAGACCAAAGAAAATCAACATGATTATAATTTTCCATAAAAGGAATTTGAATTAAATGTTTATTTTTAATTTTATCAACAGTTTCTTTAATATCAATTGGATTAGAAAAAGGATCTGAATCAGAAGTAAATAATAAACTTTTAATATTCCAATTATATAAATTATCCAAATTATAAATTGGTGGTTTTTCTTGGCCATAAATTTTAATATTTTCTAATTTTCCATAATCATATTTCATCATTTGTTTACTTAAATAAACTTGCATCCAATGTAATAAATTTTTTTTTGAAGTTCCACCAGGTTCAAAAATTAATATATTTTCAACTAAATTTTTTCCTTTTATTCTTTTAGTATTTCTAAAATCAAAAGCAAATTTTATTAAATCCCAACATAAATTTTCTTTATTTTTACATAAATAATATAAAATTTCTCCTAATTTTTCATATTTAAAAACATTTTCAAATGGAAAATAATTTAATAATCCAGTATTTGCAAAAATTTTAACAAAAATACTTAAAGCATTATTTACATTTGGTACAGTTCCAACTGCAATAAATTTATTTATATTATTTTCTAAATAATTTGGATTTGTCATATATTGTAAAAAAAATATTAAAGAACCTTGACTATGTCCTATATAATCTATTTTATTTGTTTTTGATATTTTTTTTATGTTTTCTATTATACAAGGTAAGTCAATTTCAGCCATTTCTGAAAATGAAAAATTCCAATATTTTTTATTGTTTAAATCACTTGAATCATATGATGAATTTTTATGTTTGTAACTAAATAAATTTCCTCTTATATTTGATATGAAAACATCATAATTTTGATTTGATAAAAGAAAAGGTAATGAATTGTTTTTTAAAGCAAACCATGTCCAAGAATCATCTAATAAACCATGTTGAAGTAATATTACTTTTTTTTCTTTTTTTAATCCAAAAAATTTATTATTATGCTTATTTGATTTTGAATTTAATTTACCTGGAATTCTCCATAAATTTAATATGTATCCATCATTTGTTGTTATTTCATATTCTTCAAATGAATATCCATAATTATTAATTATTGTTTTGTAGTCTAAAAAATTTTTTGATTGGAAATTTTTTGATTTTGAAATTGTTATTATTGATGCTAATATTAGAAGTAAAAGTTTATTTGACATTTGTTGTAATTATGAATAAGTTATTATTTATTTTTAGATATTTATAAATGTGAAAAATAACTTAAAACAATTATTATTTATTTTTGGAAACAAGAAATAATTAATTTTTAATAATTTTTTTATAAAATGGATGTTGGATTTTGATAATGATGAAATATTATTTTGTTTTTTAATTTGTTTAATATATATATTATTTTGATAGTGATTATTAAGCATTAATTGATTAATATGAAAGAATATAAAAAAAATTTACATAAAATCAATAAAAATTAATATTTATCTATTTAAATAAAATAAATAATATATATAAAAAAAATAAGAATAAAAAAAATAATAAAATATTATAATATTTTTATAATTGTTTTGAACTTAATAGTAATAATATAGGAATTATTAAACTATATCAAATATAAATTTTAATAAAAAAATAATCACTATTAAAAATAAATATAAATTTAAAATATATACTATAAGGCATATATATATTTAAATAAAAAAATATCTTATGAATAACTACAAATAAAATATTAATAATCTATATCAAGAAATATATTAAAGTATTTTATCAATACAATAATTAATTCTAAATAAACATTTAGATTTCTTTTTTAAGGCAATATATCTAATTAAAGCCATAATAAATGATACAGGAAAAGGAATTAACATAGAAGTAATTATACTTACAATAGTTCCTTTTATTAATTCTTCTTGACTATTATAATAAACTGCACAAAAAGTTGAACAATAATACCAAAAAAAAAGCATTAATAAAAAATTGATAGAGAAAAAAAAAGCTAATTTAATTTTTAAAGCAACTAATATTTTATGTACCTTTTTTTTATATTCTTCACAATCAACAATTTTATCAGTTGCTTCATCAAAAGCATTTTTTGAATTTGATAAAAAATTCAAAAAAAACATTATAATAACACCAACTAATAAAGAATATACTGATTTAGGTAAAGATGTAAAAAAATCTAAAACTCCATCATTATGATACATTTCACTTATATAATCATCAGAAAAAAAAATTGCATTTAAAAATAATTCTAAACAAAAACTAAATATCATAAAATATATTTTAACTATTCTTAATTCTAAAAATAATTCTGATAAAAAAGTATTACAAATTATTTGTTCTTCTAAAATATATCCCCATACTATACTTAAAAAATTTCTTTTATCTAATTCTAATGCATCTTCATAACTTAAATCCATATAATCATTTGATGTTAAATATTTTTTTGTTCTTTTCTTTTTAATAATTGGTTCTTCTTTAATTTTCATTAATGTATTATTTGATTCATTTTTTTTTAAATTAAAAAATATAAATTTAGGATCTATTTCCTTTTCATTAAATAAATTACTATTTCTAGTTATTTTTGTTGATTTTTTATATATTGAAATACTATCTCTTATATTTTTATCACCCGAAAATTTTATTGATGTATTTTCATTTTTTGTAATTTCAGTTTTAAAACTATTTCTAGTTGGAATTATTGTTGGAAGTCTTGAATTAGATTTTTTTATAACAAATATATCATTTTTATTTTTTGGTGTACTTTCTGTATCATCATAATTATTAAAAATGGAAATATTATCTATTAAAGAATTACCTTCATAATTATTATTATTATTATCATTATTATATTTACTTTCATTATTATTTGTATTTTTTGAATTTCTACATGAAGAAAATGATTTTTCTATTTCTTCCATTACTTGATTTAAATTCATTTTTGAACTTTTTTGTTTAGTATGAATTATTTTATTTTTTTTATTTTTAATTGGAGGATTTCCTGAATTTGATTTACTAATCATTTTATTATTTTCAGTTTCTTTATATTTGATTTGATTTTTATCATTTTTTTTATCCATTCCCTTTTCATA
>JAEEGK010032645.1_pt1 | contig 10172 bp, 8 predicted proteins | sample 8958771 | NCBI WGS metagenome assembly JAEEGK01 (sample SAMN16246547, study PRJNA631951) | gut metagenome | biome: gut microbiome; feature: rumen; material: SC-attached | host: Bos | place: Iran: Karaj | collected 2018-10 | reverse complement strand
ATTCGCTTAGAAGTTGCTCTACAGTCATAGGGCTGTGCATGTCTTCAAGAATTCTGCGACCACCTGTGCCTCATGGCGATAGTCCTCCGTACCAGGATTTTGCTCCGTGAGCGTGGCCTCGCTTTCAAATGTTCTTGCCGTCTCGCCATAGAGAGTCGGGATAGCTCTTATTGCTGTTGCCATAATCTTAATACGTATTAATGTTCTTTTTCACGCTGCAAATGTACGAATAATTATTTAAATATGGCGTATTTATGCAAAATAATTAAGCAAAAACACCATATTGTTCGTTTCTAAATTACAAAGTTAGCATAAATACAGGAGAATCCTGCAATAGATCAAAACTTAACAAAAAAGATCAAAATAGATCAAACTACTTTGGTCATCTCAGCGGGATCTCTTACCTTCGCGGCAAAAAATGAGTAACCCTGCGTTTATGTCTGTCATCATCGTGGGCGACAGACGACAGATGAAGTCGCTGTATGGGAAGATGCTGCGACTACAGAACAGACGGAAGCCATTGGTAGAGAACGGCTTCTATTACCCCAAGCGATGGCTGGGAAATCTTGTGACGAGGCTGGGCGCCGACTGGAATGAAGTGTTTTGCCGAGGCACGTGGGACGATCTGAAGCTGAAGAGCAAGTCGCTGTATTTCTTTACAGAATCGGCATGGCAGGCGCCTTTCGATTTGCTGCAATTAATTAAAAAGGTGTACCCTGGACTGGAGATATATTTCTCGGCTGAGGGTGATGGTTGGGATACTTACCTGACAAACGACAAAGAAGGGCGGTTCTTTGAGAGCCGTTTCGAACTGGATATGCCACCAGAAAACGACTATTACGACACCATCGAGGAGGTGGCAGAGCGCATCGGTGCCTACCTAGGTCGACACGTAGAGCCCACCAAGGAGGCTGTCTATGCTGTCATCGACGAGTTTGACGAGACGAACGATGATATGGATGCGTATATCAACCTGAAGGAGTTTGAGGTGGTGACGCTTGAGGAGATGTGCATCGCTGAGTAGAATTACCCTTACTATGATTTTTTGAAAAATAGGTTGTCACGTTGTCACAACCCCGATAAATAAAGAGCGTGCAACCTGTTTGAGGTTGGCACAGGTTGGCACATTTTTCGAGGCCGAAGCTAGCAGGGGTTTAGCCCGAACCTAAGCGGGGTTCAGCCCGAAGCTAAGCGCCCTCCAGCCCGTAGCTACGTTAAGGCTGTTTTTGGCGCTTCAGGCATTTCGTGACGACAAACCAGACGACGGCGGCGATGACGAGTGCCAGGATGATGAGCTTGATGTACTCGGCATATTCGGAGATTTTGTCGTTGAGCTGCTCCTCGGGGACGATGGCGTGCAGATACCAGCCGAGGGCGGCGAGGATGCTGTGCCAGACACCGGCACCAATGGTGGTATAGAGCAGGAACTTCCAGTAGTTCATGCGTGCCAGTCCGGCGGGTATGGAGATGAGGTGGCGTATGCCGGGAATGAGTCGCCCGGTGAGGGTGGCCACGATGCCGTGGTCGTCGAAGTAGCGTTCGGACTTCTCGACCTTCTCCTGGTTGAGCAGGCACATCTTACCCCATCGGCTGTTGGCGAAGCGGTAGATGACGGGGCGCCCCACATAGAGTGCCACGACATAGTTGATGGTGGCGCCGAGGTCGGCACCGATGGTGGCAGCCAGTATGACGAGCCACACGTCGAGCTGCCCGCTGGCGGCATGGTAGGCCGCGGGTGTCACTACAAACTCGGAAGGTACGGGAACGACGGTGCTCTCAAGCATCATCAGAAAGAAGATGGTGCCGTAGTTGAGGTTTGAAAGCAGGGATGATATCAGATTCATACTAATAATTTCTTTAACATATATTCATAATACTCGGCAGGGTCCATACCCTCCGGAAAGAGGTGCCCCAGTATGATGCGGGCCTCGTCTGGTCTGTTGGCGGCAGCCTTCTCCAGATTGAGAAGGAAATAGCCGCGCTGACCATTCTCGAGATAGCACAGCGCCATGTAGGCATGGGCAGCGGAGATAATCGCCTGGTCGTCCGAGGGAGCACAGACGACAGCAGCCTGGAACATGGGCAATGCGTCGCTGACCTTGCCCATGGAAAGCCACACGTGACCCAGCATGACGTAGGCGTTAGCGTCGTCGGGAGCCTGCTGAAGATAGCGTTGGTAATAGTCGGCGGCTTCCTCGTAGTTGCCGAGCTGCATCAGCCCGTTGGCCATGGTCAGCTGGCTCTCAGGCGCCTCGGGGTCAATGGCCAGGGCATAGCCGCAGCTGGTGACGGCTCCGCTATAGTCTTCGTCCATGAACTGTGCCGAGGCCAGCGCATTCCAATAGAGTGTGGAGTACGGATTGTGGTCGAGGAGCTCGTTGAACAGCTGCTGTGCCTCCTTATACCTGCCCACACCGACGAGTGACCGCGCCATGAGTTCCTTGAAGTCGTCGCTGTCGTCTTTAGGCGAACGCAACATCCATTCGTAAGACTTATCGTAGACACCATAGTCGACATAGAGGTTAGCCACATCCTTGACGTAGTCCAAGACCTCGTCGGCGGGCATCGTCAGGAAGAGGTCGCGCAAGTAGCGGTCAGCCTCGTCAATATGTCCCCGGGCAATCGTAATCTCTGCAACTAAATAGTGGTAGTCGGGGGCTTCCCTGTCCTCGATGGCGTCGGCAAAGCCCTGGGCAGCATCGAAATCAAAGTCTGCCAGTGCCTGGCGGGCCTTGAAGACATTGAGCAGGGTATCGTTGGGATACAGCTCAAGCGCATCGTCGACAATCTCGGCAGCCCGGTCGATATCGCCGGTATAATTGTAGTAGTCGGCAAGATCTACCAGGTCGTCAACGTCCAGAAACGGGGTGTTTCCCGTTTCCAACGACTCTTCGTAGCTGCTCAGCAACTCCTGAAAGTCCTCGCTCTTGAAATATTCCTCGTCGAACTTCATGTGCTATCGTTTCCACGTGTCCTTGAGACCCACGGTCTTGTTGAACACCAGACGGTCGGCGGTGGCGTCAAGGTCGAGGGTGAAGTAGCCGATGCGCTGGAACTGCAGGAAGTCGCCGGGTTTCTTCTCCTTCAGGTAAGGCTCGACGTAGCAGTTGGTCAGCACCTTCAGCGAGTCAGGATTCAGCAGGTCACGGAAGTCGCGCTCGTCGGCACCTGGATTCTCGACAGAGAACAGGCGGTCGTAGAGGCGTACCTCGGCCCTGACGGCATCCTGGCAGTTCACCCAGTGCAGCGTCTTTCCCTTGATTTTGCGGTCGGCACCGGGCTGGCCGCTGCGTGTCTCGGGGTCGTAGGTGGCATAGACGGTGGTGATGTTGCCCGCGCCGTCCTTGTCACAGGGGTGCTGCTCGTCGCACTTGATGATGTAAGCATTCTTCAGGCGCACCTCCTTGCCGGGAGCCAGGCGCTGGAACTTCTTCTCGGCCACCTCCATGAAGTCGTCGCGCTCAATCCACAGTTCGCGGCTGAAGGTGACAGTGTGTGTGCCGTCGGCCTCGTTCTCGGGATTGTTCACGGCTTCCATCTGCTCGGTCTTGCCCTCGGGATAGTTGGTCAGTACGAGCTTCACGGGGTCGAGCACGGCACTGACGCGGCAGGCTTTCTTGTTCAGGTCATCACGTACCGAGGCTTCCAGCAGGGCAAAATCGTTCAGGGCGTCGAACTTGGTGTAGCCGATGGCGTCGATGAAGTTGCGCACGCTCTGCGACGAATAGCCGCGGCGGCGCATACCGCAGACGGTAGGCATACGGGGATCGTCCCAGCCGTTGACCAACTGCTCGTCGACCAGTGCCTTCAGTTTGCGCTTCGACATGACGGTATAGGTGATGTTCAGGCGGTTGAACTCAATCTGGCGCGTGCCGTCGTAGGAGTGGAAGATTGCGGGGTTGAAGGACTGAAGTTTCTGGCTCTCCTTCAATTCTTCAATTTTTCCATTCTTCAGTTCTTCCAGGTATTCGCGCAGCAGTTCCACGAACTTGTCGTAGAGCGGGCGGTGAGGCACGAACTCCAGCGTACAGATGCTGTGGGTGACACCCTCGAAATAGTCCGACTGGCCGTGGGCGAAGTCGTACATGGGGTAGCAGTGCCACTTGGTTCCCGTACGGTGGTGGGGTATCTGAATGATGCGGTAGATGATGGGGTCGCGGAAGTGCATGTTGGGGTTGGCCATGTCAAGTTTGGCACGCAACACCATGGAACCCTCGACAGCCTCGGGTGTGTTCATGTGCTCAAACAGGCGCAGGTTCTCCTCGACGGGACGGTCGCGGAACGGGCTGGCCACACCGGGCTGCGTGGGCGTACCTTTCTGCTGGGCTATCTGCTCAGAGGTCTGCTCGTCGACGTATGCCAGGCCCTTCTTGATGAGCCATACGGCGAAGTCCCACAGCTTCTCGAAGTAGTCGGAGGCATAGAAGACGTTCTCCCAGTGGAAGCCGAGCCACTTGATGTCGCTCATGATGTTTTCCACATACTCCGTGTTCTCTTTCGTGGGGTTGGTGTCGTCGAAACGCAGGTTGCACGTGCCGCCGAACTTCTCTGCCACACCGAAGTCCATGCAGATGGCCTTGGCGTGTCCGATATGTATATAGCCGTTGGGTTCTGGTGGGAAACGCGTCTGTAAGCGTCCGCCGTTCTTGCCTGCCTCCAGGTCTTCCTTCACAAACTGCTCTACAAAGCTCAGGCTCTGAGAAACCGTACTGGCGGTATTCTTCCCATCGCCTACATTGAAAGTCTTCTCTTCCATGATTTTTACCTTATTATATTGATTTGCGTGCAAAGGTACGAAATAAATTGAAAATGGAAAATTGAAAATTGAAAATTTTGCTGCCGCCACGAAATAATTATGAACTATGAACTATGAATTATGAATTATTTTTGTAATTTTGCAGACGTTTTTATTCTAACGCATCATGTACAAACCACGATTCAACCAGCGCAAAGCGCTCCGCTTCCGACAGTTTCAGCGGAAGGGGTATGCACTCTTTGCCAGCCTGGGACGTGTCGTTACCATCGGTGTACTGAGCGTAGCCACACTGGAGTCGGCAACGGCCGCCCACCCTCACGTCAGCACCGACGGGGAGGTGAGCGACACCACTGCCATAGCAGAGAAGGAGGCGACGCTCGACGACATAGAGGTAACGGGGTCACGGGCTCCGCTTGCCATCGGACAAGCGGCGAGAATGGTCACTGTACTGAGCCGCGAGGACATTCAGGCGGCGCCAGTACAAAGTATTAACGACTTGCTGAAGATGGCTGCAGGCGTCGACGTACGCCAGCGAGGCGCCATCGGTGCCCAGACAGACGTGGGCATCAGAGGTGGCACGCAGGAGCAGATTACCATCCTGCTGAACGGCATCAACATCTGCGACCCACAGACGGGGCATAATGCCTTCGACCTGCCCTGCGACATCAGCGACATCCTGCGCATCGAGGTATTGGAAGGGCCTGCCGCCCGTGTCTACGGCACGTCGTCAATGGCGGGGGCTATCAATATCGTGACCCGGTCAGCGGAGGCGCGGGGGCACGGGGGTGCGGAGGCGCGGAGGCGCGATGGTGCGGAGGTACGGATAGAGGGCGGTTCGTTTGGCTATCTGTCCACTGCCGGACGTGCCACTCTGGCCGACCACAGTCTTTCTGCCTCGTATAAACGTTCCGACGGCTATAGCCGCGCCAAGTCGGGAGCACTCAATGCAGACTATGAAGGTGTGAAGGTCTTCTATCAAGGGGGTGTGAAATTCCCTTCACCCTCCACCATACTCAAATGGCACGCAGGAATGAGCGTTAAGGGCTTTGGCTCGAACACCTTCTACAGTGCACGATATGACGAGCAGTACGAGCACACCGTCAAGTTGTTTACTGCCCTGCAGGGCGAGGTGACGGCAGGTGACAGACTGCACCTGAAGCCCGCAGTCTACTGGAATCGCAGCTACGACCGCTTTGAACTGATACGGGGGTCTGAAAGCAAGGTTCCCTTTAACTACCACCGAACGGATGTCTTCGGCATCAACCTCAACAGTTGGTTCGACTGGAAGGGAGGGCGCACGGCCTTCGGTGCCGAATTTCGCCACGAGGACCTCGTGAGCAGTAACTTAGGAGAACCATTGAACGGGAACGGGGACGAGAAATACCGGTATGGGCTGAAGCGGTCGAACATCACGCTGCACTTAGAGCACAACATCCTGTTACAGCGGTTCACGCTCTCTGCCGGTTTCATAGCCACCGCCTCTACTTCTACGCTCCACCCATCCCTTCAGGGAGGAGCCGGGGGCAGGTTTCTTTATCCCGGCATAGATGCCAGCTACCGCTTCGGCAGCCACTGGAAGGTGTATGCCTCCTATAACGAATCGCTTCGTCTGCCCTCGTTCACGGAGCTGTACTATAGCGTGGGGGGCCACAAGGCCGACAAAAACCTGAAACCGGAAGAGCTGAGGGCTGTCGAAGGCGGCGTCAAATACAACTCGCCGACCGTCACCGCCAAGGCCAGCATCTTCTATCACCATTCCAGCAACCTGATTGACTGGGTGATGGACAGCCGTGAAGCAGACCCTGTCTGGCAGAGCGTCAATCTGACGAAAGTGAATACATTAGGACAAGAGGTCACGGTCAATGTCCAACGCCCATGGTATAACGTTCAACTGTCTTACTGTCACCTGCACCAGAAGAAAGACCTGCCCGACTACCTGCAGTCACAATATGCTTTAGAGTATCTGCGCAACAAGGTGACCGCCGCGGTAAAGGTATACCTGCCAGCCAACATCGACCTGTCGCTGTACTACCGTTTCCAGGACCGCACGGGCAGCTACACTTCTGCCGGGGGCGATGTCTGCAATTACCATCCCTACTCTGTCGTCGATTGCAGACTGGCATGGCACGCTGAAAAATTCGATATACACATAGATGCCAACAACCTGTTCGGGGCGCGATACGTCGACTATGGCAACGTACCGCAACCCGGCTGCTGGCTACTGGCAGGCGCAAAAGTATGCTTATGAACAGCAGGAACTACTTCTTAATCAGCGAAGCAATCCACAGGATGGCAACGGCACCAATGATGGCCGTTCCCAACTGTCCGAGGAGACCGCCCCACGAAATGCCCAACGCATCGAAGAGCCAGCCGCCGAGGACACCGCCAAAGAGTCCAAGCACCAGATTCATGATGAAGCCGAAGCCACCACCTTTCATTAACTTGCCTGCACAGAAACCTGCTAGGCATCCAATGACAATCGATAAAATAATACCCATCTTTTTATTCTTTTATGGTTAAACAATTCATTCTGGTTGCAAAGTTACTGAAAAACGAGAGAAATGCAAAAGGAAAGTTCACTTTTCTTTTCATTTCCGAGTGCATGGTAACTTCGCCATCCTGATGGCTCGCAAGGGTCGAATACCTATTCTAAGGTATTGATTGTCTTTTGCAGTTCTTCTAAGAACCGGGCGGCATGCGAGCCGTCCATCTGGGCATGATGGAACTGGAAGGAGATTGGCAAAGTCGTCTTCAGCCATCCTTTGTGGTAGCGCCCCCATGCCAAGAAGGGATTGTTGAAGATGCCGGTGTACTGGTTGACAATGCTGTCGAGCTCTGTGTCTGTCATTGCCGAAGTGCCTACTATTACAGCCTCATCGTCTAAGATGTCCTGGCATGTCTGGCTGATGGTCGCTGCCAGATGCAGGTAGTTGGCATTAAACTGTTCCAGATTATCACTTACGGCAACATCGCAGTAATTGAGTCCGCCCTTTACGTTATTCGCTATAACGTTGATGGCCATGCGGTCGTATTTGTACAGTTTCCCGTCTTTAGGCAACATGTAGAACTCCTCGATTCCTGATGCTGCCTTGCCGATGCACCAGCAGAGCAACATATTGAACTTCATTCCGCGCCTACGGCTCACCTTACAGAGCCGCGTCACATCGAAGGTCTTTGTGAGTGTCACCATCGGCATGGGCGATTTCATCCACAGTTCGAATGCAACGGCCCGATTCGTATCCTTGGGATTAATTTCCTGTTTCATTGTATATTGCGGTTTTCCGTCAGCAAAGGTACAAATTGTTATGGAATACTCCAAATTTTTGGAACATTCCGTATGTTTTTGTGACGAATGGCACGCAATATTACAGAAAATTCGTATCTTTGCAGCAGACGTCAAAAGAAAGACCATAACACAACTAAAAAACAATAACGGATGAAAAAGAGTTTATGCTTGCTGGTCATGGGTTTGCTGATTCTGGCCACGGAAGTGCAGGGCCAGCCCCTGTTGAGAACACATGTGGAAACGGGCGACGTAGAAGGTGTCCCGGACGGTAATGACCTTGCCGTTTTCAAGGCCATCCCCTATGCAGCGCCTCCTGTGGGAGAGCTTCGCTGGAAGGCACCGCAGCCCGCCAAGGCTTGGGAAGGTGTCAGGGTGTGTGACACATTCGGTTCCCTGCCCCCACAGCCTACACGTCCCGGCCGAACGGCAGACATGATGAGCGAAGACTGTCTGTATCTGGCCATTGCCACACCTGCCACGTCGGCAGCAGAGCGGTTGCCGGTGATGGTATGGATTCATGGTGGCGGTTTCCAGACGGAATGGTATGGCGGTGACCTGTGGACCAGTCTGGCCCGTCGTGGTGTCGTCATCGTCAGCGTTGAGTATCGTACGGGAGCATTGGGATTCATGGCTCATCCGGCACTCAGCAAGGAGTCGCCGGACGGACACTCGGGTAACTACGGCATCTTAGACCAGATCTATGCCCTGCAGTGGGTGCAGCGTAACATCCAGAACTTCGGCGGCGACCCCACGAAGGTCACCATCTTCGGCGAGTCTGCCGGTGCCATCAGCTGCAGCATTCTCTGTGGCTCGCCACTTACCAAGGGACTCTTCCGTGCAGCCATCAGCCATAGCGGCGGTTCGTTTGCGCCTTGGAGTGACCAGCCCCGCAGCCTGGGCTTAGACGCCTCACAGAAGGGTGCCGAGCAGCAGGGACTTGCTTTCCAGAAGCACCTGAAGAAGAAAAACATCAAGCAGATGCGCAAGATGGGTGCCATGGAACTTTGTGACGGCAATGTGGGCTTTTTCGGTTTCTGGCCTTGTGTTGACGAACATGTCATCTGCGACGACCAATACCGTCTCTACGAGCGCGGCGAATATAACGACGTTCCCGTCATCGTGATGACCAACAGCGACGAGGGTGCCCTCTTCTCGCCCAAAGACATCAAGGCAGAAGACTACCAGAATACTGTCCGCACCATCTTCGGTGACTTTGCCGACGAAGCCTTGAAGGTTTATCCTGGCAACACGAACGACGAAGCCTGGCACGGCTATGGTGATGCCTTCCGCGACATGGGCTTTGCATGGCCGTCTTTCGCCTGGGCAAGCCTGCAAAACAAGACAGGCAAGAGTACCGCCTATGCTGCCTACCTTGCCCAGCCCTCTACCGTCAGTTTCTCACCGGACCCGCGCCGTCGCGGTGTGGCCCATGCCGATGACATCATGTATCTGAACAATCACTTCATCAACCAATCCGAGAAATATCCCCATGAGGCTGCCGTGTCCGAGATGCTGCAGCAGTATTGGATAAACTTCGCCAAGACCTGTAATCCCAATGGCAAGGGACTGCCCTACTGGCCGGCGTTTGACCCGGACAAAGCCACCACGATGCAGTTCAGCAACGGTGCCACACTTATCACGGTACCCAACCGCGAGCAGATAGACTTCGTGGACCGCTTCTATAAGGCCAAGCGTGAAGAGACTGAAAAGTCACGGAAATAGAGGCAATGATGCCGTATGATTCACAAAGTAAGTAGCATTTTGCAAACTCTGCATAACATTATTTATAATAGTTCGCAAAAAAACGCTAAATGTTTCATACTTTGAGGCCATTGTTCATTGTTTTTTGTACCTTTGCATGCGAATCGCTGCCAAGCAGACGATTGTTCTAAACAAAGCATTGCATTTTGTAACAATTTTAACAATTAATATTAAAAACATCATGACGATTAATGAATTCAACTTTGCCGGTAAGAAGGCAATCGTACGTGTAGACTTCAACGTACCCCTGGACGAGAATGGTAAAATCACAGACGACACCCGTATCCGCGGTGCTCTGCCCACACTGAAGAAGATCTTAGCCGACGGTGGTGCCACCATCATCATGTCGCACATGGGCAAGCCCAAAGG
>JAEEGK010032644.1_pt1 | contig 10172 bp, 7 predicted proteins | sample 8958771 | NCBI WGS metagenome assembly JAEEGK01 (sample SAMN16246547, study PRJNA631951) | gut metagenome | biome: gut microbiome; feature: rumen; material: SC-attached | host: Bos | place: Iran: Karaj | collected 2018-10 | reverse complement strand
TGTTAAGGAACTGAAGAATCTGCTCCTCTAGAGCCACGATCTTAACAACCAGGAACTTCCCAGCCTCACCTCTGTTAAGGGCCAGAACTCTGTGTCCCAGAACCTTGCCGATGGGCTCCTCGTAATCGTAGTACATCTCATAAACCGACTGAGCCTTCTCATCCTTGGCCTTGCTGGTAAGGACGCCGTGCTCCATTGTTGCTTCTCTTATATATGTACGGAAATCAGCATTGTCAGATACATCCTCAGCGATGATATCCATAGCTCCCTGAAGAGCATCAGCTGCATTCTCTACACCCTTCTCCTCATCAACGAAGGCTGCTGCCTCCTCCTGAAGAGGCTTTGTTGTCTCCTGCGCCAGCAGAATCTCTGCCAAAGGCTCAAGGCCCTTCTCTCTGGCAACAGAAGCTCTTGTCTTTCTCTTAGGTCTGTATGGAAGATAGAGATCCTCAATGGCAACCATGGTCTCAGCTGCCACGATCTTGGCTCTGAGCTCATCAGTCATCTTGCCCTGCTCCTCAATGGATGCAAGAACCTGCTCTCTTCTCTCCTCAAGGCCCCTTAAATACTTGAGCCTCTCATCAAGGTTACGCAGCTGCTCATCATTTAAAGAGCCCGTAACCTCTTTTCTGTATCGTGAAATAAAAGGAATGGTATTGCCCTCGTCGATCAGCTTGACTGCTGCCTCGACCTGCCATTTCTCAACATTAAGTTCCTCTTTGATCTTTAATACAATGTCCATAAAACCTCTCCCTGCGCATAAATACTATAGGAAAAAACACTGAATTTTTCATAAACAATGCGCACTCCCCTATTATACCAAGCATTTAAGACACTTTTCAAGACTTGTGAAAACCGCACAAACATTGTAAAACGCGCCATTCTATAGTAAAATCTATAGTAAGAATGAGGATTTGTGAGGAAAAGTTTTGATGGGAGAAGATCAGCATGTAGTACTTGCCGGTACTGCGTTGATAGTGGGCCTTGCCTCAATTCCCTTATGTTTCTTCTTGAACATCGGGGTTGTAGCAGGGGGAATAGCAGTAGTTCTGGCCATACTCAGTAAGGGAACCATGGAGAAATTCCTTCCCCAGGCCAGAAAAGCCATTATCTACGGAACCATCGGCATAGTCGTTGGATATGGCGTATTAGCATTTGATTTTTATACTGTCCTGACCAATCCACAGTCAAGACAGCAGCTCAACACCATGTCCCAGCAGCTTAACGGCGTTAGCTTTGACGATATGCTCAGGGAATTAGGCGTTAGTCTTGATAACTGATTTTTTATCCCCGGGCATGGAAGTGAGGTGCCTATGAGTATGATAGGTGGAATAGGCGGTTACGGAGCATATACGGCAGCCTATGGAATGGGTATGCCATCCTCTGCAGCCGGCGCAGCTTCCCAGACGGAAGGCCCCAAAGCCATACTTAATCCCGGCGAGTCCACCAAGGCAAATCCAGGCAAAAGAGTATCTCCGGCAGAATGTGAGACCTGTAAGAACCGCAAGTACCAGGACGGTTCCGACGAAATGGTCTCCTTTAAAACTGCTCAGCATATAAGCCCACAGTCAGCAGCTTCGAGAGTTCGCGGTCACGAAGCCGAGCACGTGAGCAACGCCTACAAGGACGCAGCACAGAACAACGGCAAGGTCCTTCAGGCATCCGTTTCCATCAAGACGGCAGTATGTCCCGAGTGCGGACGCACCTACGTCTCCGGTGGAGAAACATGTACCAAGATTGCATACAGCAATGAAGATAATCCTTATACCAAGGCGAGAAAGGCCGAGAACAAGCAGGGCCTCTTAGGAGCAAATGTTGACCTCGCCGTATAAGGCGGGGGAGCATTTACTAAATGGACATCTATAAGTCAAGCGAGCAGCTCAAAGCTATCGCCAAAGAAAAAGCATTGGGGAAATATGGCACTCTCATCGGTGCCAATATCATAATCTTCGCAATTCAGCTCATTATTTCCGGCGCAACCACCATCTCAACCACCGGAAGTATCCTTCTCATCATCATCTACAACCTTATAACCCTGATATGCAACATCCTTCTGGGTCTTCTTGTGTCCGGCAAGGCTTATCTTTATATGAATCTGCTCTATTCACAGACCGTATCCACCGCCGACATTTTCTTTGGCCTCAGACAGCAGCCTCAGAAAGCGGTCATCATCAGGTCCGTCTTTGTTCTTGCAGATTTCATCACCAGCATCCCGGCTGAGCTTTTCCTTATCCGCTATCAGCTGTACGGATCCCAGAACGACCTGGCAGCCCTGATCTTATCCGTCGCCATCGGGCTCCTTATCAATATCATCGTTTATCTGACCTATTCCCAGGCATTCTTTATCCTGCACGATTTCCCTGACAGATCGGCAAAAGAGATCCTGGCTACCAGCCGCAGGCTCATGAAGGGCAACAAGCTAAGGCTCTTTTACCTGAACGTGACCTTTATACCGCTGTACATCTTCGGATGTATCACACTGTTCATCCCTCTTTTGTGGGTTGGTGTTTACAGATATGCCACAACCTGCGCATTCTATCAGGATCTTATCCAAGCAGCTGCCGGTCAGCAGACCGAATAAAATAAGAAAGGTAACAATATGGATCTCATTGATGCACTGCGAAGTATCGATAAGCCCCACGAGGACGACGTTCTTGCCAGGCTCTACACTCCCTGGGGTGAGAAACTGGATAAAAACAATGTCCTTCAGGAATATCCAAGGCCTCAGTTCGTAAGGGACAGCTATTACAACTTAAACGGCCTGTGGGAATACGCTATTGTTCCCAAGCCATCAGAATTTGGCAACAAGCCTCTAAACGACTCCTTTGGCGTCCAGATCCCTGCCGAGATGGACGGCAATATTCTTGTGCCTTTCTCACCGGAATCCATGCTCTCCGGCGTTGAGCGCCGCCTTGAACCGGAAGAGTTCTTATGGTACAAAAGAACTCTTCCTCAGATTCCCCGCACCAGGAACAATTCCAGATTTCTCCTTCACTTTGGTGCAGTAGATCAGTTCGCAGACGTGTATATAAACGGGGCGTTTACCGCTTCCCACAGCGGAGGCTATCTCCCCTTCACTGTAGATATCACAGACCAGCTTAAATTCAATGAAGACAACAGCCTTGCAGAGAACATACTCTCCGTCAGGGTTTCAGATACTACCGACTCCTCATATCACTCAAGAGGCAAACAGACCCTTCGCCGCGGCGGAATGTACTACACCTGCCAGAGCGGAATCTGGCAGACCGTATGGCTTGAGGAGGTTCCATCAACTTATATCAGAGAGCTTCGCATTCGCCCGGAGTACGACCTTAAGACCGTCTCCATCGAAGTCTCCACAAACCTTCCCAGCAAGGTAACGGTTAAATTCCCCGGACACGAGATGCTCAAATCTCCGGAGTCCTCTGATTCCTACGAGAAAGCCTTCACCGGCGACTTCTCTTTTTCCTCGGACACATACCCCTGCGCCGGCGAGGTTTCATCTGACGGAACGCCGTCATATTACCACTTTTCATTTACCATCGAGGACGCACATCTGTGGAGCCCGGAGGATCCTTACCTCTACCCTCTTCAGATCTTCACAGAAGAAGACCATGTGACCTCATACTTTGCCATGAGAAGTTTTTCCGTGGAGCCTGACAGCGAGGGAACACCGAGATTCTGCCTAAATCACAAACCATACTTCCTCATGGGAGTTTTAGACCAGGGCTACTGGCCCGATGGCCTCTATACAGCGCCATCCGACGACGCCCTTATCTTCGACATCAAGGAGATGAAGCGCCTTCACTTTAACATGCTGCGCAAGCACATCAAGATTGAAGCCGCAAGATGGTACTACCACTGCGACAGACTGGGCATGATCGTCTGGCAGGATATGGTCAGCGGAGGCTCCAGCTACGCCAAGCCCATTGTGTCCTATCTTCCAACGGCCTTCCCAAAGCTCTTTGGCCGCATGAACGACGGACCTTCCCACTACAAGACCTTCTCCAGAGGAGATGCTGAGGGCCGCAGCGAGTGGCTCACCGAGATGAAAGGCACCATCTATCACCTCTACAACGTACCGTCCATCGCCACCTGGGTTTTATTCAACGAAGGCTGGGGACAGTTCGCCGCCGCAAGTGCAACCATTATGGCAAAAGAGCTTGATGACTCCCGTCCAATCGATCAGGCAAGCGGCTGGTTCGATGAGGGCAGTGGCAACTACAGAAGCGTCCACAATTACTTCAGGCCCCTTACAGTTGAGAAAGAAAAACACAGAGCCTTTGTTGTCTCTGAGTACGGCGGTCTTGCCTGCCACATCAAGGATCACAGTAGCGTAGAGCGTATTTACGGATATAAAAAATACGACACCCTGGATAACCTGGGCGTCGCATATTACAACCTTATAAATGGAGACTTAAAGCCCCTTATCCAAAAGGGATTAGCCGGGGCAGTTTATACACAGCTAAGCGATGTTGAGGAAGAGGTCAACGGCCTTATGACCTATGACCGCAGGATCACCAAAATCAATCCCAACCTTGATCCCAACATGACAGCTCACATCAACCAGTGATATCAGTAGACTTCTACCTGACCGCGGAAGATTCTCTTTAGCCTGTTCTTAACTGAAATATAGGCAGGGATCAGGAACGCATCCGCCAGTATCCAGGCGATGGGGCTAGCAAAGCAAATGGCAGGGAAACCAAATATTGGCACCAGAACCACCGCCACAAGGGTTCTTCCTATCATCTCCATGACTCCCGCCAGGACGGCGAACATGGAAAAGCCCATGCCCTGAATCAGGAATCTTACAATATTTACCAGCGCCAGCGGAATGTAGAAAGCTGCATTTACAATAAGATACAGATGTGCATTATCAAGGCACGCCACATCTCCTGCGTCCAGGAAAATCATAGCAAAATATCTTCCAAGGAAATAGATCACAGCAAAAGCGATCAGCGAATAGCCGGCTCCCAGCTTAACTGCTGCAACAAGCCCCTGCTGAAGGTGATCGAGCTTCTTGGCTCCCACATTCTGACCCCCATAGGTCGCCATAGTGGATCCAAGGGCATCAAAGGGAATACAGAAGAACATTCCCACCTTGCTGGCTGTAGTTACAGCTGCTGCCGCATCCACGCCAAGACCGTTTATGGCAGTCTGCAGGATTACGCTTCCGATGGCTGTAATGGAATACTGAAGTCCCATAGGAAGACCCATGTTGAGCAAGATTGCAAAGTGTGAGCGATCCAGCTCCCAGTCCTTCTTGTTCATGTGCAGGATCTCGATGTTCTTGATAATAAATACCAGGCACATAACACCTGCCAGAGCCTGAGCTATAACAGTAGCAAGGGCCGCTCCGGTAATGCCCATGTGGAGCGGGATGATGAACAGAAGGTCCAGCCCAATGTTCACAATAGAAGCGATGATAAGGAACTGAACCGGATGCTTACTGTCGCCAAGAGCTCTAATAATAGCTGACAGCAGGTTGTACATATAAGTAACCGGTATTCCCAGGAATATTACTATGATATAGCTGTAAGCATACTCCAGAACATCTTCAGGCGTATGCATAGCGATCAGGATCTGTCTGCAGTATATGCTGACAAAAAATGTCATAACAGCAGCCAGGATCACACTAAGTATTATGGCGTGGGTAACGAACTTACGCATGCTCTTTAGGTCTTTTGCCCCAAATCTCTGAGCTACAGGGATGGCAAAACCATTGCAGACACCCATGCAAAAGCCCATGATCAGGAAGTTCACGGCACCCGTTGTACCAACTCCCGTGTAGGCTTCCTTGCCGATAAACCATGATACAATGGCAGTATCTATGATATTATATAACTGCTGGAACAGCATTCCCCAAAACAGCGAAAGGGCAAATCCGAAGATAAGCCCCATGGGATTTCCAACAGTCAGGTCCTTTATATTAGTTTTCTTTTGCATATCTATCCAATCCGTCGCTTATAACGCGGCCAACAAAAACAAAACGATTTACTGACAGAGCTCTATACTACATTTAAATTGTAAATAATACAATCATCATTTTGCACATATTATATCAATAAGATAAAATGTTTTTATCCAAATAGCGCATAGGAGGACAGTATGGAAAATACAAAAGCAGTGGTTTCCTTAGGACATGAAGCTCTGGGTGTAACCACCAACGAGCAGATGAACGCCACCAAGAACGCAGCAAAAGCTCTGGCAGACCTTATAGAAGCCGGATATCAGCTGATCATCACCCACAGTAACGGGCCTCAGGTCAGCATGATCCACAAGGCCATGACCGAGCTTCACAGAATTTATATCGACTATACCCCTGCTCCCATGTGCGTCTGCAACGCCATGAGTCAGGGCTACGTTGGCTACGACATCCAGAATTCACTGGCAACAGAACTTTCAAGCCGCGGCATTTCAACCCCTGTCAGCACCATCCTGACCCAGGTAACGGTTGATCCTTATGACGAGGCATTCTACGCTCCCACCAAGGCCATCGGCCGCAACATGTCCAGAGAGGATGCAGATATAGAGATCAAGAAGGGCAACTTTGTAAGAGAAGAGCCCGGCAACGGCTACCGCAGAATAATCGCTGCTCCTAAGCCCATCGATATCGTTGAGATCGACGCCATCAGGGCTCTTGTAGATGCAGGCCAGGAAGTTATCTGCTGCGGAGGCGGTGGAATCCCTGTTATCCGTCAGGGTCACGTCCTCAAAGGCGCATCAGCAGTTATCGAGAAGGATGCCATCGCAGGCAAGCTCGCAGCTGACCTTAAGTCCGACAGACTCATCATCCTGACCTCCGTTCCCTATGTCTACAAGAACTTTGAGACACCCGAGGAAGAGCCCATCTCCAGAATGAATGTTTCAGAGGCAAAAGAGCTGATAGAAGCCGGAGAGTTCGGTGAAGTAGATATGCTTCCTAAGATTGAGGCAGCAATTGAGTTCCTTGAGGCCAACCACAACGGATCAGTCCTTATCACATCCCTCAGCTCAGTATCGGATGCTCTTAAGGGCAAGGCAGGAACATTCATCACATACCAATAAAGAACAGTCATAACTACAAAAATAAACCGGACAGGCGAAACGCAAATGCGCTTTCTGTCCGGTTTTTATTATTTTATCACACGTCCAAATCAACGAGTGTAATACAAAACTCACACAAGTTTAGCCTGCTCAGTATTGAGCTTAGGAAGTTTAGGAACGCTATCCCCTCTTATCTCAATAAGCGGCGAAGCCTTACCTTCTATATAATCCCTTGTGATAGTAACAGTACCAATGTTCTCATCCTTTGGAATCTCATACATGATATCCAGCATGAACTCCTCAATGATGGCACGAAGCGCTCTGGCTCCGGTCTCCTTCTCCATAGCCTTCTCGGCAATGGCTTCAAGAGCTGTATCATCAAACTTAAGATCAACCTCGTCAAGAGCAAGGAGCTTTTGATACTGCTTGAGTATGGCGTTCTTGGGCTCCTTCAAGATCTGCACCAGCATCTCCTTGGTAAGAGCCTGAAGCGTACAGATGATAGGAAGTCTTCCAAGGAACTCAGGGATCATTCCAAACTTTTTAAGGTCCTCGATGGTTACGTTTGAGAGGATATTAGGATCATCCTCATATTTATCCTTGAGGTCCGCATCAAATCCGATTGATGTCTGCTTGTTAAGCCTCTGGGTGATGATCTCCTCAAGATCAGGGAAAGCACCGCCGCAGATAAAGAGAATATTTCTGGTATTAACCGTTGCCAGAGGAACCATAGCATTCTTGGACCCCGCACCAACAGGCACTTCCACATTTGAACCCTCAAGGAGCTTGAGCATTCCCTGCTGAACTGACTCTCCGCTGACATCCCTTGATGTGGTGTTTTTCTTTTTAGCAATCTTATCTATCTCATCTATAAAGATGATTCCGTGCTCAGTCTTCTCCACATCGTTACCTGATGCTGCAAGAAGTTTACTTACAACACTCTCGATATCATCACCGATGTATCCTGCCTCTGTAAGTGATGTGGCATCAGCTATAGCCAGCGGCACATCAAGAAGCCTTGCCAGCGTCTTAACCAGATATGTCTTACCACTTCCTGTTGGTCCAAGGAGAAGAATGTTGGACTTCTCAATCTCTATCTCATCCATGGTGTCGGTGGCAACTCTCTTGTAGTGGTTGTACACCGCAACGGACATAACCTTCTTGGCCTGATCCTGTCCGATCACATATTCATCAAGCTTGGCCTTGATCTTGTGAGGTGCAGGGATATTCTTGATATCAAAGGCAGGCTTAGCCTCTTTTTCAGATTTCTTCTTGATCTTCTGGGAATTGGGAATACCGCCGCCCAGATTAAATCCGCCGTTCTTAAGATCATCCATATTGATGAATCCAAAGTTGGGGAAGCCTCCGGAATGCCTGTTGAGCTCATTCATAAGGCTTGGGTTGTTGAGCAGGTTCTGATAGTCGAACTGGCTCACGGCATCCATGGTCTTGTGCATGCAATCCTCACAGATGCTGATGTTGTTGGGAAGGTGATACATCTTCCCTGCCTTGCTCTCGGGACGTCTGCACACAAAGCACACATCCTCGAACTGTGACTCCTGATGGTCGCTCGTGTTGCCGGTGGTGTTATTGCTTGTGTTGCCGGCGCCACTATCGGTATTGCTAATGTTGCTATTGCCGCTGTTGCTGCTGTTGCTGTCGCCGGAGCTTATCTCTTCGTCTTTCACTTCACGAAAGTCGAAATCGTCGTTTCTGTCTGTCATTTACTACCTCCAATCCTACCACTCTCTCCTGATGTAGGTGATAAAGTGGTTGCCGTTTTCCTCGAATAACTTCTCGGAATCATTCATACCGTATTTGTAAACGGTTCCTGTCTGAGGATTCATAAGAACCGTGTTCCTGTCGTTAAAGCCGATCACCAGAACCGAGGTGCCGTCATTTAACATGGCCAGTACGGGAAGGTCCTGATTTACATAGTAGAGTATGCTTGAAAGCGGGCATCCGTCAAGCTCAAGGATCTGTGCCTCCGGAAGGGAGCTCTTTAGGATATCCACTACACTGCTGCCGCTATCCAGCATATCCTGCACGTCTCTGTTAATTCCTTCAAACTGGAGCATCAGGTCGATACATACCGCTGTGCTGTCCTTGGAAGTCATATCATCATAGTTATCGACATTTCTGGTGATGGACATTATCTGATTGGAGGTAAGAAGGTTACCTTTTATCCAGACATATCTGTTGTCATCACCAACTACAACTCCCGGAGCCGATGCCGCTAGTTTAACCGCATCTGCCGGATTTGTAAATATGCCCTTTATGCCATCGAGACCATATACATAATAGAAAGGCTTCTCGTTAATATCTCTGTCGATCTCGGGAACCACGTTCCTGCTGCCTTCAAACAAGGTCTGATTGGGTGTCAGGACTCTGAGCTGCTTCTGATTGATCTCGCTCTTGGTGTTTATTTGAATTATTTTCTCATATACATCCACGGAAACCACAGACACTACATTGCTGCCGGCCTCCGCCTTAAGGGTACTCATAATCTGATCATCATAAGTAGATACGTAGCCGCCTGTGGCTTCATCCATCACAACTCTGGTGAGCTTGATCTGGTTGTCCACGATATTAACAGACGTTACGTAGATTCCCTCGGGATGGTAGTTCTCCAGGGTGTTTCCGTCAAGGTCCTCTATCCTGATGTTGTACATGGCATAGATGTCATTTCCGATGGTGTCCTGACGGACATCTGCGGTATGGCACAGACCGTAAACCAGATCCTCTCCCATAAAGCCCATAAGAAGGATATTATCCCCTGCCTCAGCCTCGATACTGGACTGGGCCCTGGTGTTAAGGCTCATGAGGTTAAGCTTTTTAAGGTCGCTCTGCCATGCGATGATACTGCCTGATTCGGAGATCTTGTATTCTCCGGCTCCAATGTTGTCCACCACGGAATTGACCGTCCTTGCAACAGTATCAACGGCATAGATATTCTGATCCAGCATCACGTAAAAGATATCACTGCTGCTGCAATAGGCGATGGAGCTCATATACTTGGTAACTATCTCGGGAGACTGTTTGCTCTCCACAAAAACCAGCTCCTCCACAGCATTTATGGATGAGTTGTAGTCATATACCGCTATTCCCACATTTCCCTCGTGAATACCGCGGTTCATGTAGCCTGCCACTGCAAACCTCACGTTGCC
>JAEEGK010032639.1_pt1 | contig 10173 bp, 6 predicted proteins | sample 8958771 | NCBI WGS metagenome assembly JAEEGK01 (sample SAMN16246547, study PRJNA631951) | gut metagenome | biome: gut microbiome; feature: rumen; material: SC-attached | host: Bos | place: Iran: Karaj | collected 2018-10 | reverse complement strand
ATTTTTTTATTCGTTAAATATTTTTTTTCAATTATCAGATTTTAGAAATATATTTGTTGAATCTTGATTTTCAAAAAAAAACTATTTTTTCAAAATTTGTTTTACAAGAACAATTTTTAATAAAAATATTAAATCTTGCAAATTATTAATAGATAATCAATTAATATAATATAATTATTTTTGATAATAAAGAAATAATTTAAAGAATTGGGTATTTCATTTTATTCTAATTTAAAAAATATAATATATTGTAAAGAAAAAAAAGGATTAATAATTAATTTCATTTAATAAACAAAAATAATTTATTTTACTCTTAAATTTTTTAATATAATCTTTAAAAGGTAAACATTTTAATAAAATTTATCTTTGATGATATAATTCAATAAATTAATATATTATTTATTTAGAATATCATTTTGTGAAGGTCATTACATGGTCAATGCAAATTAAATTCAAAAATTAAATAAAATATTAATAAAATAATATATAATTATGATTATAATTTTAACAATTTTTAAAGCAAACAATAACTCATTATTATTTTTAAATAATAATTATATAATTATATAAATCTTTAAAAGATTAATTCTTTTTTAAACACACATTTATAAAATATGTATATTACCTCAATATCATATAATAAAACTAAAATATAAATAATAAAATAGAAAAATTAAATTTTCTTTTTGAAAAAATCAACCAATTCTTTCAGATTGTTCATCATATTGTCCAATTTTAAAATGTTCTAAATCTTTAGATTCAAAAATAATACAAGCACTAAATATATAATTATAATCTCCTCTTTCTAATAAAGTTCTTCTTTCAGTTTGAAAATTATGAGTTAATAAAATATTTTTTGATTTTCCTTTATAAAAAACTTTAACTTCTTTTGTTATTTCAACCATTCTATTATTTAATAAAATTCTCAAATATTTAATTGGAGAATCAATATAAATAGAATTATTTTTAGAATCTAATCGGACTATTACTTCCAACTGTCCAAGTTCTGAAACATTAATAGTACCTATTTCAAGCCAATAGAAATATTGATTATATTTAAATTTATTTCTATTTAATAAATCATGATTTGCTGTTGATGTCATATTATTTTGATAAAAAAACTCTTTAGTTCCATTTTTTGTGAAATTTCCTTCTTTTGTAAAATTAGCTTTTCCTATTTCTTGAATTTGATTTTTAATTCCTTTTCCTTCAGGAATTTTTAATATTAAAGTTAAATCCCAATATAAATTTTTAGGAAAAGGATTTCTTACATGTTTATTTAAAAATGAAATACTATTTACATTTTGTTCTATAATTGTACTAGTTCCTCTTTGAGTTAACCAACTAATTGGATTTTCAATTATTGAAATTCCTTTTAAATTTTTATCATAATCTATAATATTATTTCCTTTTCCAATATGAATATAACATTCAACTTTTCTTTCTTCTTCTTTAATATCATTATTAGTAACAAGAAAATTCTCTTGTATATCTTTTTTTTCATTCAAAGAAATCATTTTTTGATTAAAATTATCTGAAAAATCAATAATTCTTTTATAAGTGAAAACAGCATCTTTATTTCTATCATATAAAAAATCTTTTTCTCCAACTTGAATAAGAATAGGAACATTAATTAAATTTTTTAATTTTTTCTTATAAGAATGTCCAGAAACAACAACAGCAGCAGCAAATTTAGAAGGTAATAAATTTACAATTTGATAAACAGCATCACCTCCCATTCCAATACCAATTAAATATACTTTATTAGGGTTTACTTGATGAAAAGAAATAAAATTTTTAATAATTCTATCTAATAAGATAATTCCTTCATTTGTATAATGCATATTTGATAAATCATTTATTCCTTTTACTCCAACTAAAATACCAAATTTAACAGAAGAAACATATCTAAATTTAGCTTTTAAAAATTCTCCGTTGTTAAAACCAGATTGTCCAATTCCGCCATTATGTAAAATTATATAAAGAGGAAAACCAGGTTCAATATATTTTCCTCTAATAATATAATCAAAGGTTGTTTCTTTTCCATTATATTCTAAATGTTTTGTATTCATTTCAATAACCAATTCTCCATCTTTTTGACAATCACTTACATATTCTGCCCATATATATGCTATATTTTGAGGAAGATATGAATATTCTGTTTTTTTTGATGTTGTTTTTATACCACTACTTGAACATCCCATTTCAAATAAAAAATATTTTTAATAATTATTATTTTTTTATTAGATTTAGTTTTTATTGTTTTTAAAATTATTTAAGAACAAATTTCTATATTAAATAATATTTCTTTTTATAATAATAGAGATTAATTGACATTTTTTTAAAATTATATGAAAACTTTTTCATGTAAAAATGTTTTTGGTTTGATTCATATTTATTATATTTTAATTACATTTTAATTTTGAAATAAAAACTTTTTTGATTCAAATTAATAGTATCATCAAAGCCATTATTTAAATTAAACCTTTTAGAAAAAACATTACTTTATTTATTATATTTGTTAATTCTAAATAATTTAACTTTTTTTTTAATTTTATTTCAATCATAACTATTTTTACATTATTTACAGAATCTTTTTTTTCTCGTTTTTTTAAATTTTTAAATTTGTTTTATTAAGAAAAAGAATGAATATTATAAAGAAATATTAAATTTAATTTGATATATGTTAATATAATATTATTTAGTTTATTTTATTTATGAAAAATTTTTTTTGAACAAAAGAAATAAAGTTTATTCTAATTTTTATCTTTAATTTATTTAAATTAAAAAAATGTAATAATATAAACATATAAAATGTCCAAACTTCAACAAAAATCTAATCAAATATTGAACAAAGAGGAAATAAAGGAATTATCAAAATACAGAATTATAACAAAAAACTTGGTATATGTAATAGGTTTAAGTCAAAATATTTCATCAAGAGAAATATTATTGAAAGAAGAATATTTCGGTCAATATGGAACAATAATAAAATTAGTGATAAATAAGAAAAAAGCTTATAATTTGAATCATCCTTTTGGACCAAGTTACTCAGCTTATATTACATATTCAAAACCATATGAAGCTTCAATTGCAATTTTAGCTTTAGATAATATTACAATTGATAATCATGTTATTAGAGCAAGTTTTGGAACTACAAAATATTGTCAAAATTTTTTAAACGGAAATGAATGTCAGAATAAAGATTGTTTATTTCTTCATAATAAAGCTCCAAAAAGTGATATTATTAAAAGGGAAGAATTAAATGGAAATAAAAATATATTTTACAAACAACAAATTTATGCTATTAAAATTGCTGATGTTTATAATCCAGAAGTTAAAAATAGTTTAATGAAAATGAGAAAAATGAAAAATACTGTTTTTCCTTCTCCTGAACTTATTTATCAAAATAGAATAGTTGTTGAAAATGAAAAACATTTAAATTATTATAAAAGCAAAAAAAGTTTAAAAATTATTCATCCAAGTTTTAAAGGAATTAAAAATGAAAAAAGAGAAAATAATCATATTATGAAAAAAATATTTTCTGAAGATTCTAAAGAAGAAAAAAAATCTGAAAGTGAAAGCAAAGAAAATAATCAAAAAAACACAAGAAACGATAATTTAATAAATAAATTAGATAATAAAGATGAAATTACTTGTTCAAGCACAAGTGATGAAAAAGATAAAACTTTAATACCTCTTTATAATAAAGGAAAATCAAGATTTGATTTTGTTGATAGTAATAATAATAATGAAAAATATGATGTTCCTCAGATTTTTGTTGACATTATAAATGAAAAATATAAATTAAAAAATATTGAACATTATTTTAAAAATTCTGATATAATATTATTAAACAATAAACAAATTCAGAAAGATATTGAAAATAATAAAGAAGATTTTAATTCTTTAATGAATGAAAATAACAATATTAATTTAGGATTCGAGAAAGATGAATTTGAATTAGATTTTGAGAACATAAATAATTTTGTTCTAGAACAGACATCAAAAATATAAAAAATAAAATATAAATATTAAATAATAAATAATAAAAAAATATTTTAATTTATAAAAATTTATAATATATTTTCCTTTATTAAATTATAATTATAATTATTTTTAAGACAACAAATAATTTTTTCATAGATAAAAATGATATATAAAAAAGATCTAAATGTAAATAATAGGGCTTGTCTACATTTAAATTTCTAAAAATTAGGTTTATTGTTTATTAAATTATTTGAAATTATAATTCTCAAAGTTTAAATTTAAAATTTATTATTATTGATTAACAGGAATTCTTTTTTCAATTTTCATTATGACTCTCAAAATTATTAATTCCCTAAAATATTTGTTATTTCTATATCAAAAACATTTTAAATATGAAATATTTTTAATCTACAATCATTCATTTGAAGTAATCACAAATATATCCTATAAATAATTTTATTAGTAATAAAGCTTTAAAAATTAATTATACTCTAATTAATCAACAATTACATAAAATAATACATTATAACAATATTAATAAAAAATTCTTAAAATAGTTATTATATGGTAACTGTTCAAATTATTTCATAATTTAATCATTAACAGAAACATGAAATCTTTTTGAAAATTAAATAATATTAAAATCAAAAAATAATTTTTATAAATTATATATATAATAATAATCCTTTAAATTACCTTATAAATTTTTTAAAAATCTAAGAATTAAATAATATATAAAAAACATAAACATTTACATTAAATAATTTATTCAAAAAAGAAAATTATCCAAAAAAAATAAAAAATATATGAAGAATTCCAATAAATTAGTATTAGAAAGAAGTAGACCAGAAAGTAAAAGAACATTTAATGTAACATCAACATCATTATATTCAAGGCCTACAAGACATACATTTTTTATGTCATCTAATAATTTCACAGAGCAAGATAGTACTGTTTTGCCGAAATTTGAAAAAAAACAAAAATTAAAAAAAACAAGAGAAAAATTAGGATTAAATATTCAATGTCCAATAACAGTTTTAAAAACAGAACCTTCAATAAATGTTCCAAATAAAAAATATATTAGACCTGAAATTGGTCCTATAAAAAGAAAAGACAGTTTTATTCCATATACAAAAGTAAAGTCACCTTTTTCTAATGAAGGAAGGGAGTTAAATTTATATAAGAAAATATTTTATTTTTTTGCTGAGAAGAAAAAAAAATTTGCAAGAGATATTAAATTAATTCATAATAAATTAAATTTAGAATATGCTGAAACTGATGAACAATTTGATCAAATGTTAGCTAAATATAATATGGAATTAATTAAAAAAGGAGAAAAAATTAAACATTTTAGTGGACCTACTTTTTCTGAAATCCAATTAAAAGATTTACAACAAAAAGTTAAATTTATGAAAAGTGTTGTTGATTATACTTATCCTGATATGGTCTTATTTAAAGTTAAACAAACAGAAAAATTATTGAAAATTAAAAGTGAAAATTATAAAGTTTTAGAACCTTTTAAAATAACTGATTTAAATAATAAAAATAATGAGAATTTATTGAAAGATTATCTGAATAGAGCTATTAAAATAACAAAAGTATAATATTCTTTTTATTTATTGAATCTTTTAAAGTAAAGTGTTAAAATTAAATTTATTTGAAAACAAAAAGATATTTAAAGAATATAATTTTATTATTTTTAAAGATTTAAATAATTTAAAATATAAATGATAAATAATAAGTTTAGAAAATATTATAATTATTTTAGTTAATTAGAAGAAATAAATTTATTAGAATTGTTTAATTAATATTGATAAAAATAAATTTATGTTATTAATATTAAGTTCATTTTTGAAATTTATTTAAAAATGAATCCTTCAAGATTTCAAAATCAAATAAGAGACCTTAACTTTAATGAAAAAATAAAAAAACAATTTGAAACATGTCATAATATAATATCAATACCTAATATTAAAATATTTAACAAAAGTAAATCAGAACTTCGAAATAAAAATAATTCAGGATCTACTTTTGATACATATAATACATTTCAAAAGAAATTATTACATTCAAATACAAAAACAGATAATATTGATCATCCAAATATAGTCATTGAACCAGATACTAAATTTATTATTAATAAAAAAATAAATACTGATATAAAAAAACATAACAACCCTAAATTAATAAGTTCTTTGTTAAAAGAAAAATTAGAAGAATTTTATAAAGATAAATTAAAGATATCATTATTATCTAAAACTAATTTAGAAGAAATAAATGAATCAATTTCAATAACAAAAAAAATAGAAGATCAAATAAATAATATTAAAAATTTAGAAAAAGATCATGAAAAAGAAGAAATGAAAATGTTATATAGAACAAATTGTAAAAATGATGTATTAATTTATGATAAATTTTTTGGATGTTTTTATGGTTTTTTAGCAACAACCTTTAAAAACAGAAAAAAAGAAAATAATGATAAATTACAAATCAAATTAAATATAATAGATGAAAAAACAGATAAAAAAATATTTTATTTCGGACTTTTCTCAGGTCATAAAGGAACAAATGTATCAAAGTATTTAAAAGATAATTTAGGAGAGTTAATATTAAAAGATAAACATAATTTTTTATCAAATCCAATAAAAATAATAAAAAATTCTTTTGAGAAAATTGAGAAAAAAATTAGTTTAGAAAATCAAAAAAAATTAAATATTTATGAAAAAGAAGGTTCTTGTGTTCTTGTTTTTTTTCATTTTGATAATAAAATTTATATAGGGAATTGTGGGAATTTAAGGAGTGTAATTTCTTCAAAATTAGGAAATGAAATTAATCAGTTATCTATTGATCACATCCCAAATGAAGAAAATGAAAAAAAAAGAATTGAACTTCATGGTGGAAAAATAATTCAAAAAAATAATATATATTATATTAATCCAAGTAATTTTCATTTTACTAGATCTATTGGTAATTATGATATAAAAAATAAAAATAAAGAAATGATTATTTCTGAACCAGATGTTATTGAAATTGATGTTTCTTCAAATATGGATTTTATTATTATAGGAGGATATGAATTATTTCAACATACTACAAATGATAAAATTTGTAAATCAGTTTTTAACTCTTTTTATAAAGGGATTAAAGAAAATTTAGATTATCAAGATATTTTGTCAAAAGTTAGTGATAATATAATAGAAAATGCAATTGATAATGGAGCGAAAGATAATTTATCAATTATTGTATTAATTATGAAAAATTTATATAATTTATATAATAATAATGATATTAAATCTTTGGAAAATATAATGAAAAATATTTGTTTAAATATAGATGATTGTAATAAATTATATACTCCTAATAAATTTTATGGATATAATATTTTTGAATTAAATAGAATTAATTCAAATGTTTATGCAGAAAGTAAAGAAAGTATTTTAGAAGATGCAGAATTAATGCAAAAACAAAAAATTAAAAAAAAGAAAAAACGTTTTTTAAGTTGTTTATGCTTTAAATGATTAAACTAATTTTGTAAAGGTAAATTATTTGTGTAAATATTTTTTCAAATTGATAATTTTATAAAGATATTTTATTTATTTATTAATTTAAATCTTTAAGGAAATTATTGTTATGAAAATGTATTTTGGGAATACATTAATTTCTTTTTTTGTTTATAACTAAATACCATTTTAAAATTAAGAAATAATTATTTGAAAAAATATATTAAATTAAATAAATATATTAAAATACTAATATTAAAATTTATACAGTAAATAAATATATGAAAAGAAAAAAAATTGCAATAATTAGAATATTTTAACAAATGCAATTTTTTTTTTCTTTATTCTCTTTTTTTTTTCTATTATAATTATTATCTATTACAATATCATTAAGTGTAATATTTTTTTCATTATCATAAATTTCCTTTGCAACACTATAAAAAGCTTCATTAACTCCTTCAGCACTTTTAGCACTAGTTTCTATGAATTTCACTCCATATTTTTCAGCAAAATTTTTACCTTCATCATAACCAATAACTCTTTTTTCTTTTAAATCAATTTTATTTCCAATTATTAAACAAATTGCATCTTTATTTCCATTTTCTTTAAAAGATTTCATCCAAAAATTTAAAGCTTCAAAACTTTCTTTCTCAGTTACATCATATACTATTAAAATTCCTTTAGATGAATTAATTTGATTTTTAGATAAAGTTCTAAATCTTTCATGTCCTGCAGAATCATAAATTAAAAGTTTAATTGTTTTTTGATTTATTTGAATTACTTTTTTTTTTAAATCTAGACCTGCTGCACATAATAAATTTTCCTCAAATTTTCCTTCAATATATTGATTTATTAATGAACTTTTCCCTACAGCTTGTTCTCCTATTAATAAAAATTTCATTTGAATTTCTTCATTTTTTTTATCTTTTTTTTCCATTTAAATTTATTTTTTATATTTTTTGACTAAAATTAAATAGTTTAATTAATTATGTGTTTCAGTAATTTTTAATAAAATGATTAATGGATGTATAATATTAATAATTCCATTTTTTTAAAAAATTAAATACCTATATATCATATTTAAAATTGAAATATTTATAAATGAATTATCCTAAATCAATAGAAATAAAATTGAATAAAACAATATTTTTTCAAAAACTTGGTTTTTAATTATTTTTTGAGGTGATTCCATTAATTCATATAATTTTATTATGTTTTTATGTTGAACCTTTTTTAATATTGATATTTCATTTTCTACTCTTTGAAAATTTAAAGGTTCTTCCATTAATTGGGTTTTATCCATTATTTTTATTGCTACTTTTTCTCCTGAAGGAATATGAATTCCTTTAAACACTTTTGCAAATCCACCACAACCTAATTCATTTTGAATTATATAATCTCCTATTATTTTTTCATATTTTGAATATTTTATTTTGTAATTCAAATAATAAATAAAAATAAAAAAATAAAAACAAATGGAAAAAAAAATGATCTTTCAATAAATTTATCCTCAACACCAACATTTTAAAATAATAATTTACAATAATAAAAAATCTTGGAAATAACGTAATAATTGGAAATGAAAAAGGAAATAACAAAAAAATAATTTAAGAATAATTGTTTCAATGTTATAATAACATCATTACAAATATAATAAATTATTTAATTATTTTTATATTTAAATTAAATTAATATTATGTAATTTTGTTTTAATTGAACAGTTTTTAAATCATAATTATAAACAATAATTCTATATATTATTAATAATAAATAATAATTAATTAATAATTATGATATTAAAATTGTTATTAGTATTGGATGAATTTAATATTGAATCTTAATAGATTTCATAGAAAAAATATCATTTTTAAATTAATAATATTTACTTACATTCTATTTGAATTTTTTTATCTATAACACCTATATTTCTTTCTTATCTAAATTATTTTAAGTTAAAAAAGATAGAATCATTCAATATTAAATAATATAGGTTCTTACTAAATCCATATGATTTCTTCTTTTATTCGTCTCAGTCTTTGAAAGGAACTCAAAGTAACCAAAATTCCATATCATTTATTCAAAAATACATCAAATGATAAAAAAATTGTGAACGGAGGATTGGCGGAAAAACGGCGGATTGACAGACAATTGACGGAACTTGGGAAATAGCTGATCTGCTGAATCCGCCTATTTTCCTTATTTAATTCTATTACTTTTAAAAAAGGTAAACAAAAATATTTCTGCAGTTCTATAAAATTCATTAAATGGGCATTGAAAATAATCACTTATATATGCTCCAAAAATATTATCTGTATCATCTTTAAAAATTAAAATAGTATTTTGATACTCTTTACTTTTTTCATAAAAAGTTTTAAATAAAATTCCATCAATTGAAATTGAATATAATAAAACTAAATTTTTATATTGATGATAATAAGGTAAATTTGCATGTAATTCCCTCAATTGGTTTTTATTTAAAATTTCTCTTTCTTTTGAAAGTTTAGGAATAAATTTAATTGTATTTTGACTACGAAAAAAAGGATAATCATTATAAGTTTCAATGTTTTTTTTAAATTTATTTATATCTTTAGTTAAATTTTCCATAATTTTTTTATAATCATTAGTTTTATATATTATAATTTCTTCTTTTATTTCTTCTTCTTCTTCACTGCTTAACTCTAAT
>JAEEGK010032637.1_pt1 | contig 10174 bp, 14 predicted proteins | sample 8958771 | NCBI WGS metagenome assembly JAEEGK01 (sample SAMN16246547, study PRJNA631951) | gut metagenome | biome: gut microbiome; feature: rumen; material: SC-attached | host: Bos | place: Iran: Karaj | collected 2018-10 | reverse complement strand
TTTTAACACCTTGCATACCGAAAGCGCGAACCGCATACACTTAATATATCCGTTGTGGAGGTCGTGAGAATTACCTTATAGCGAAGACATATTATAACGGTTCACGCCTATACGATAGGCAAAACCGTTATGCTGTCTCTCGCTATATTGTTTGGAAGTTTCTCACATTTTAATTGAGATGAAATAAAGTGAAACTAAAATATAAGTAAATCAATTAGTTATAAGAAAAAAGAGTGTTAAATTTCATTAACTCTCACATTATTTTCACTTAATTTTGTTACTCGTTTGTTACTTATTATTACCTTTGCAGCGGTAACAATTCAAACAAGTAGCAAAATGGCAAAAAAGACACTCAAAGCAAAAGAGCCTATCCGACTGAGGGAAAAACAACTCAGTAACGGCAACAAGTCGCTGTATTTGGACATATACAGAAACGGCAAGCGCGAGTATGAGTTTTTGAAACTCTACCTCATACCTGAAACGGCGGGCGACCTGACCGCCAAAGAGAGAAACAAACAAACCATAATCCAAGCAAACGCGATTAAGGCGCAAAGGATAATCGAACTAACAAACGATGAGGCGGGGATTAAAAACACCAACCGCGCCAAAATGCTTTTGTCTGACTGGATGAAACATTTTCAGGAACTCAAAGCCAACAAAAGCGGCGGTCTGAAAAATCAGATTGCATTTGCCACCTACCTATTGAAACAATACGGCGGCGACAAAATAAGGCTTTGCGATGTAGATAAAAGTTTTTGTGAGGGCTTTTTGAACTTCATAACAAACGAGTATGTAAGCGACCGCGCCAACAAACCGCTTTCAAAATTCACGGCGAGCAACTATTATTTGCGGTTTAATTGTGCCTTAAATTATGCCGTCAGGTCTGAAATAATCCCTCAAAACCCTATGTTACTGGTGGAAAAAGACTACAAACCCCAACCGCCTGAGAGCCAAAGAATTTACCTTACTATTGACGAGGTGAAACGATTGATTGAAACCGAGTGCAAAAAGCCGATTTACAAAAGGGCTTTTTTATTCAGTTGCTTTTGCGGGCTGAGGGTGTCGGACGTTGCCCGCCTGAAATGGAGCGACATAAACACCCAAAACGGACAAATGAAAGCCGATATAAGGCAAAAGAAAACCGATGAGCCTTTGTATTTGCCTTTGTCTGAAAATGCCGCCAAGTGGATGCCTGAGAGGTCAGAGGGCGGCGATGGTGAGCCGATTTTCAAAGGTTTGTCGGTAAGCGTGGCGAGCCACATAGTAAAAGACTGGGCGAGGGCGGCGGGAATTACCAAAAACGTAACGTTCCACACGGCGCGGCATACCTTTGCCACTATGCTACTCACCAAGGGCGGCGACTTATTCACGGTGTCAAAACTTTTGGGACATAAAGACATATCCACTACTCAGGTATATGCCAAAATCGTTGACCAAAAGAAAAACGACACGGTTAATTTGTTGAACGATGTATTTTAATGCCAATACTATGCAAAAAAAACTAATTACAGACATAAAAGGTTTGCCGATTAATTTGCAAAAAGTAATTGCAGATAAAATAAAAACAGCCGAGGCAAAAATTTTGGTGCAAATGGAAATTAATCCTGATGGATTAAACGACTATCTAAACGCCGAGTTGAAATCTGCAATTACTCAAATGCAAAGACTAATACAAGAGAGCCAAATGGATGGTGCAGAATTAATCACCATAAGCAAATGGTACGTTAGTTACAAAGAATATGCAAAAAAATTGAACGAATATAAACGACTGATAAACGACGGCAAAACGTCAAACGAGCCTGACACACCAATTAAACCGCCTGAGCCACTGGAAACAATCTTAAATAAGGTGGTTGAAAAAGGATTTGCCAAAAAGAACGGCAGCCATTACAAGTGGTTGAAACCTCAATCATATTTGGCTGTCTTTGCCGATGTGCTTAATGAAAAAGGATATACAAAAAACAAATTTTCTGAAATTGAAACCCTATTTGGGGTTAAACGTTTGGCTCAAACATTATGCCGTACACTTGACCAAAAAAACGAGCCTGAAATTAGAGCCAAGATAAAAATGTTATTTAATTAACAATCAATTATTTATAACGCCTATATACACGCCTATATGCAGCATATAGGCGTTTTTGTTTCACGTTTGCCTATAACTTTGCCGTGTCAAATGACAAAAACACCGTTTGGCATATCGTTGTTTTAATGAGGCTTTGAAACGTTGGTTATATCAATATGCCGAGTAACTGACACCTCATTTTTTTGACAATAAAACACACTTCAAAATGGAAAACCAATTTGAAACAATGTTTGCAGAGTTGCAAAAACTCACAATCGCCCTAAACAAAAACGTTTTGACGGTTGAGGAACTGGCGATGCTGTCAGGGCTTACAAAAGGGTACATTTACAATTTGGTACATTACAAAAAGATACCCCACTACAAAAGCGAGGGCGGCAAACTCACCTACTTCAAAAAAGACGAGGTGGAAAACTGGCTTTGTGCAAAGCGCGTTCCCACTCAGACAGAAACCGAGCAAAAGGCGGTTGCCTATTGTGTAACCAACAAAAGAGGGGGTGCAAAATGATACTGACCGACTATTACAAGTTTGAGCGGTTGGCAGCGGCTAAAAGCAAAACGCGGGTGGATTGCACCGCCTCTTCAGTGAGTTACCCACCATTTGAGAGCCTGACCAACAAAAAAGGCGAGTTGTTTGTGTATGTGGGCGACAATACCCACACGGCGGCGGGGCAAAAGGGCAAATCCGATTTGGCAATTACTCACACAAAACACATTAGTAGCGTTTACCGTCCTGACATTGAAAGCGGTTTGGGCTGGGGTGATGTTAACGGCACGTCCGATGCACTTTTGTTTGTTTTTACCGATTTTCCAATCAATAACGGCGAACTGGCAAGCGGTGCAAAGGTGGAAATCTTTGTGGCGCGTGGCAAGCGGTCAGACCGACAAAATTTGTACAATCTGTTTGCAGACGGCGAACTGAATTGCGACATTGAGCGGCTGAGGCAAAACGCTAAATCTACTCTATAATAAGATGTAATTGGTTACTAATTCAGTAAGCGAGGAAACGACAAAAGCGGCAAAGGAAATGAGTTTAGATACGGTTAATTTCAGGGTAACCGCTGACGATGTACCACACACCGAGTTTTTGTCAGAAACACCGCGTTACCTTGCTAACGTCAGCAAGCATATATATTCAGACGATAACACGGTGTTTACTGGTGATTTGGACGGTTACAAAGTCAGTGTGAGCGCGGCGGCGGTGTCTGTCAGGGATTGCAGCCTTTGCAAATGGTATTTGGGCGACAATTTCAAGGAAATGACACGCGGCGACACTCAAAAAGCCGTTGCCAAATTGTCTGATTTGCTACATTTGCCGATTGATAGGGCGGCGGTTACACGGTTGGACTTTGCCCTGAATATCATTGTAAATCATCCTATCACGGTGTATTTTGAGCATTTGGGGACATTGAACCGTTATAAACGGTTATTATTGCAAACGTACTCATTATACTACCAACAAAATACAGAGCAATTTGTATTGTATGACAAAGTAAGGGAGCAAAAAAGGGCGGGCGCGGTTATCCCTGAGTTATACCAAAAAAGAAACGTTTTGAGGATTGAGCAAAGATATTTGCACCGTGTTTCCAACCGCCTGAAAACCGCCGTTACTGGGGCGATGCTGTATAACGAGGCTTTTTACAATATGCTTTTGAACCGTTGGCGCGATACTTACAACGCTATTGCAAAAGTAAACGACTTTGAACTAAATTGTAATGGAATGAAAACAAAAAAAGATTTGTATAAACTGGGTGTTTTATCATTGATAGAACGTTTTGACGGTCAGGTTAATTTTTTGGCACTAATCACAGATGCACAAAAACGCGGCGAACTGACCAACAAACAAGCGTTTGACATAAAAACCGCCGTTAAAGATGCAATGAAAGCCAAAGAGGGTTTGACCGTTGAAAGCGAGGTTATAACCGAGTTGAACGACAAAGTTAAAATGGCGGTTAAGTTTTATCGCTAAACGCCAAACCGATTTTTTTTTGTGTCTAAAATAGAAACAAATAGAAAAAAACACTATGAAAGGGCAAAAGACTGGCGGGCGACAAAAGGGTACACCAAACAAAACCCCCGCCACAATCAAAGAGTTATTGAGGGAGATTTGGACGGCAAACGCCAAACAAATCAAAGCCGATTTTGCTTTGTTAACTCCGCGTGATAGGCTAATATTCTTAACAAAGATTTTGCCGTATATTTGCCCGCGAGAGGTTGAGCAAATAGAAGTAACTGAACTTCGAGAGCAACCGCTATTTGGCGACTACTCCGACACCGTGCAAATATGACAAAGCAAACACACCTGAAAAAAAGCCTCATCAATTTGGAGATAACAAATAATGTATTATCTTTGTACCTGAAACCCCGCCTTACAGACAGCAATAAAAGCCACTTTTGTTACTGGATTGTTACCCACTTTAACTGTAAGGTGGGTTTTCTTTTTGTATATCAGGAAGTTAAGATGGGTTATATTAAAACTTCTCACGTTTCCACAATCAAGAAAAGCATAACGTTTTCGGTTAAAATCTTTTACTCGGCATCAGGCTTACAAACGCCCGTATACCAATCGTAAATTTACTAAATGTTAATTAACAATACAAATCTTTTCCAAACTTTTTTACAAAAAAGTTACAATCCGCTGATATTCACCTATCTCCACAGCGGCTCATTGTACCAATCTTGTGGAAAGCCCATAGCGGCAGTGTCAATTTCGGGATATTCGGCGAGTAGAGCGCATAACTTTGATTTCAAATCGTTTTTAGGCACAATTATGTCGATAAAATATTTAATGACACACAGGCTGAAAAAAACTTTCTGTTGGTTTGTGGGCGCAGTTATCCACGGACGGGTCATACGCCTCATTGTCAATGCCCGTAACGCAAAGGTGCGGTTCCATACGCGAGAATGATGGCAGCAATTGTTGCGGGTAACAGTAACTATTGTCAGCCAAGACATAAAAACAGGAACGTTGAGTGAAAACTCCTTGGCAATTTGCTTACGGATTTGATTGCTTTTTATGTTGTCATAAATCCTTGTTAAAACGCCAAAAGGCAGGGTTTCCGCCAACATCCAAGACGGTGGATAAGGGTCTGAGTAGGTGTTGCGGAAATGTTCGATAAAATCTTCCTTGGATTTCAGAAGTTCGTCGTCGATAAACTGTAACGTTTTAAGAAACTGATTGTTGTCATAAAAACAATTCGGATCGGTCATCCAAAACGGATTTCCTGTTTCACGGCTTGTCATGTTGACGATGGCACTTCTGACTGCCACTTCAATTTTTTCAATTTGGTTGAACATCAGCAAACGAAGTTGCCTGTCGAAACGGTACATATTCAACGCTTGACTAAACGTTGAACCGATTTTGAAAATGTGTCTGTCTTTTGGTATTGTCAACAATGGATACAAATACGCACTGAATCTGAAATAACCAATCCGACGAAGATAATTCTCCGCCTTCGCCGAATCGCTCACGATTAGTCCGCGTGATTTCAGCAATGCAAGTAATTGACTTGGCGACTGATATGTCTTAGTATATTGAGTCATATAAAAAACGACCCGCCGATTTAAGCATTGTCAAGAGGCTTGGCGGGTTCTCGTGATGCAAAAATACGGCAAGTTTTTGTTTCCGCAAAATCTTTTTCCAACTTTTTTGATAATATTTTCTAATTGGATGATTATAAATTGCTTGTTTTTGATGAAAACAATAGAAACAATACATTTTATTATAAATCTTTCCCCCGAAAATTTGGTAACTTTTCTCGAAATTCAGGTACTTGCAGATTCCGCAAAATTCATTACCTTTGCACCATAATCAAAACCGCTGAAAACTATGCAAGAAATAAACTTCAACACCGTCCAAGAGTTCAACGATTATTACGGCATCGAAACTCTGCATCCGCTTGTGAGCGTGTTCAGGTTCAATAAGTCGGTAATCGTTGAAGAAAGCAATGTGCATTACGGCATTTACGCGCTGTTTCTCAAAGAGAACAAGGGCTGCAAACTCTCTTACGGGCGCACCAAATACGATTTTGACGAGATGACCGTAACATCTTTTGCGCCTGGGCAGACTATCCACATAGAGCCGAACCCTGACGTTGCAATGCCCAAATGGACGGCGTTGGTGTTTCATCCCGATTTTCTTGCACGCACGCAGTTGGGACGGCAGATGTCGCGCTACGAATTTTTCTCCTATTCGAGCAACGAGGCGCTGCACCTCTCAACGGGCGAAATTGAGATTTTCCGCAGCGTTTTGGATATGATAAGTCAGGAACTCCGCCACGCCATCGACAAGCACACACGCGAACTAATTGTCTCAAACATCGAGTTGCTGTTGAATTATTGCCTGAGGTTTTACGACCGTCAGTTTATCACGCGCGAGGAAATCAACCACGAAGTAGTGAAGAAATTTGAAAAACTTCTCCGCGAATATCTCGACCAAAAGGCTGAGACAGAGGGTATTCCGTCGGTGGCATATTTTGCCGACAAGTGCAGCCTCACGTCCGGATATTTTGGCGAATTGGTAAAGACCGAGACGGGCAGCACGGCGCAGGATTTCATAGCGGCAAAGATTGTTACCCGCGCCAAAGAACTCTTAAACTCAGGCAATTACAGTGTTTCGCAAGTAGCCTACAAATTGGGCTTCGGCTATCCGCAGCATTTTGTGAGATTCTTCAAGCGCAAGACTGGCAAGACACCTAAGGAGTATATGGCGGCGTGAGGGAATTGAACCGTAAAATTTTATTTATATCGCACGCGATATTTGTTAAACAATCTTAAAGTTTGATTCTATCGCTTGCGATATAAATTTTTTGTTGTAATTTTGCATCGTGAACGATATAAATATTTTTGGTATGAAAAAGATTTACGATTTCAAGGCTCTCACGAGCAAAGGCAAGGAACTCGATTTCAAGGAGTTCGAAGGCAAGGTGCTGTTGATTGTCAACACGGCGAGCAAGTGCGGATTCACCCCTCAGTTTGCAGGATTGGAGGGGTTGAACCAAAAATTCAAAGACAAGGGATTGGCTATTGTCGGATTTCCGTGCAATCAGTTTGCCTCGCAGGATCCGGGCACAGACAGCGAGATCGAAGGCTTCTGTCAGTTGAACTACGGCGTAACGTTCCAAATTATGAAGAAAATCGACGTCAACGGTGCAAATGCCGACCCGATTTTTGAATACCTGAAAACGCAGGCGCCCACCGAGGAGTACAACGGTTTGAAAGCCAAGGCCGCCAAGACTCTCTTCAAGACCATCAGCAAGAGCGTGGAGAAGGACAGCGACATCAAATGGAATTTCACCAAGTTCCTGATTTCCAAGGACGGAGAAACCATCCATCGTTACGCCCCCACCACCGAGCCAAAGGATTTTGAAAACGACATTGTTTCTATGCTGAATTAGTCCTGATTATGCACGAAGAACTGAAACTCAACAATCAAATATGTTTCCGTCTGTATTCGGCGTCGCGGCTCATAACGCAGGCCTACACGCCGATGCTCACGGCATTGGGCATCACATATCCGCAATATTTGGTTTTGATGGTGCTTTGGGAAAAGGACAATCAGCCCGTCAACGACATCGCCCGCCGTCTTCTTTTGGAGACCAACACCGTTACGCCGCTGATTCAGCGTATGGAAAAACTCGGCATCCTCAGTCGCAAAAAGGGCGACAAGGACCACCGTCAGCAAATTGTCAGCCTCACCCCAAACGGCAAAGAGATGGAACAAAAAGCATACGAACTCATCCCCCCCGCAATGGGCGACCGTCTCTCCGCCTGTCCGCTACAAATGGGTGATTATCAGATATTGGCGGAAAAACTTGATGAGATAATTAACACTTTAAAACGATAAAAATATGGCAAATCAATGCGCAAATTGCAAACTGCGTGCAAAATACGACCAAAAGCCCACATCATTGGTAGGACGTTTTTGGCGTTGGCACATCAATTTCTGCCCGGGATGGAAAGCCTATTTCACCGCTCTCCCCGCAGAAAAACAAGATGAATTACGTAAACAGTATCAGTTTAGTAAATATCAGAAATAGGAAAAGATTTTCGGCTCGTTTTTGACAGTGGAATAGTTCGAGAAAAACGCCTGTATGCCGATTGAAATCTTTTTCCGGGTCGTGCATTTTTATGACAATGCAAAGTTACGGTAATTAATCGGAAATTTTGTATCTTTGCGGACGAAAATTTCACGACCAATGAATACACATAATACATTAAAAATCATTTTTGCGGCGTTGTGCGCTGCCTTGATGGCGTCGGGCTGCGCCAATAGGCAGGGCAACGCTATTGACACCAACTATATGTTGGCGCAGGGACGCGCGCAGGGCACCACGTGGCACATCACTTACAAGAGTTTCAATGGCGAAGACCTCACACCGAAGTTCGATTCGATATTGAAGGCCTTCGATTATTCTATTTCGACGTACAACAAGGAATCGCTCCTCACCAAAATCAACAACAATGAGGACGTTGCGCCCGACGATGTAATTACGGCGGTGTTCCAGCAGTCGCAGCGGATGTACGCCCTCACCGACGGACTTTTTGACCCGACTTGCCGCCCGCTTGTCAACGCTTGGGGGTTTGGCAAGCACACCGACCTCCGCAAACCGTCGCAGAAGGAGTTGGATTCGGTGCTTCAATTTGTCGGTATGGACAAGGTGCGCATCGAAAACAGCCGCATCATCAAGGACGACCCGAGGCTTACTCTCAATTTCAACGCCAATGCGCAGGGCTACAGCGTTGATTTGATTTGTGACTACCTGAAAGCCAACGGCTACAACGATTATCTCGTGGAGATTGGCGGCGAGACCCGCGCTATGGGCAGCAATCCTTACGGCGACAAGTGGCGCATTGCCATCGACAGCCCCATCGACGGCTCCACGGAGCAAGACCGCGAGTACAACACCGTGGTCCACATCACCGGTAAATCGCTCTGCACGTCAGGTGATTACAGAAATTTTTTGAAGGTTGACGGCAAGAAGTACAGCCACGAACTCAATCCCAAGACCGGCTACCCGAAGGACGACAGCCTGCTTTCCGTTTCCGTGCTCACCGACCTTGCCATCGACGGCGACGCCCTCGCCACGGCTGTAATGGTGATGGGCATGGAACGCGGATTTCAGTTTGTGGATTCGCTGCCGGGAGTGGAAGGTTATTTTATTTTTTCGACGCAGAAGGGTGATTTTGGCGTGAAGAAGACGGGGGGATTTGAGGTGGGGGAACGGTAGAAATTAACAATTTCTTAACGATTTTTTTTTTTTTGAATTAACTAAACGACCTAAATTTGCCAGCGATAACTTACATTACAAACATTCAAATCACTATTATGAAAAATAGAATTCTGTTCAGTTTGATGGCATTGTTCATGCTCTCACTGACTTTCGTGTCGTGCGGCGACAAGGACGACGACGACAACAGCGGCACAGAAAAGGTCAACAATGGAGGTGAAACCAAGACAGACCTCTCCAAACTTGATTGGAAGGTGGAATGGGATTATATCGGCGACGAGTTTTTCCCGAGCTGGACTTACATGCAGTTGATTAACAAACAATTTGCTGATGCGCCAGAATGTTTGAGCATCTCCCTCCCGAAAGAATCAGCAGGTGCTCGCATTAAACTCACCGTAGAAGGCAATGAGTTTATGAATCAGACTGTTGTGGAAGAAACGGTTACTGAGGATATGATTAAGAACGAGTATTTCTCGCCAGTTCTTAATTGGAAGCAGGATGCACTCGTCAATGCAATTACCCCTGGTTTTTTCAACGTGAATGCTGTTTTGGAAATCGACGGCACAGTTGTCCAGAGGTTCAACCAACGTGTTAACTATCACAGCATCAATGAATGTGTTTATTATGTTCTGGGAACAGAAGAAGGAGAAGAAATGGATTTGTCAGCATTGTTCTCAATATATGTCAATGAGGATAATCCAAACATTGACAAGATATTGAAGCAATGTATTGCACTTGGCGAAAATCGTTCGTTCATAGGAAGTCAGGGGACTAAAGACGAAATACTGGAACAGATGTGGTGGGTTTGGCAGTATTTTTCAATGCGTGGAACCACATATAGTAGCATTTTGAAAACTTCGTCTAA
>JAEEGK010032636.1_pt1 | contig 10174 bp, 9 predicted proteins | sample 8958771 | NCBI WGS metagenome assembly JAEEGK01 (sample SAMN16246547, study PRJNA631951) | gut metagenome | biome: gut microbiome; feature: rumen; material: SC-attached | host: Bos | place: Iran: Karaj | collected 2018-10 | reverse complement strand
GAAAGGTGCATCCCAGGGATGCCATGTTGCCTGAGGCTGTACTTCTATTATGTGCAGAGATGCAGAAGAATGTGGCATCAGGGAAATGGAAGCAGGATTCTGCGGAAAATATCGTATTATCGAAGCGGGAATTTGAAGAGTTTACGTGGGATTGCAGGAATCAGTGGAAGTCTGCCTGGAGCAAAGAATTTCGGGAGATGGAGCAAGATAAATTCCTGCAGGTTATCACGGATTATATGGTGGATTGGATGTTGCTTCGCAGGATGGGTGATAAGATCTGCATCTGCCCGGCGATGGGGAAGCTATCCGGCGTTTATCCGGCAGACTATCACATAAAAGAGGAGACTAACTATGAGCAATAGAGAAGAACAATTAACGGAACGCTGGAAGATGAATCGACTGGGTTTTGTTAATTTCTGGTTATATGATAATGAGGAATTTTTCTTTGAGGATGGCAAACTTTTACTTCGTGGACAAAATGGCTCTGGTAAGTCGATCACGACACAGAGTTTTATCCCCTTCATTTTAGATGGTGACCGCACGCCTGCCAGGTTGGATCCTTTTGGATCAAAAGACCGCCGAATGGAGTATTATTTTTTGGGGGAAGAAGAAAAGGATGAGGCTACGGGATATCTTTTTTTGGAATTCAAGAAGGATTATCCGGAGAAATATTGTACTTTAGGAATCGGACAGCGCGCCCGCAAGGGGAAACCCATGGATTTTTGGGGCTTTGTGATCAATGACGGACGGCGCGTTGGAATTGATATTCAGTTTTTTAAGGAAGTTGGAAGTGCAAGGATTCCTTTGGACAAGCAGGAAATGAAGAAGGCGCTGGGTGATGATGCGCCCTTCACGGACGCACAAAGAGAATACAAGGAGTTCGTGAACAAATATCTCTTTGGATTCCGCAAGCCAGAGCATTATGAGCAGTTTATCCAACTTTTGATCAAGGTCAGAGCGCCGAAACTGTCCAAGGATTTAAATCCTGGGAAAATCTATGAAATTTTAAATGAATCCTTGCAGACTCTTTCTGATGAGGAACTGCGTGTCATGGTGGATGCCATGGAGAAAATGGATGGTATTCAGGATAGTTTGGAGCAGCTTCGAAGGGCAGAGGGCGACGTCAAAATTATCCGCAATGAATACAGAAGATACAACCAATATGTCCTTGGAAAAAAAGGCCAGCTTTATTTGGATAGCAAGAAGGAGGCAGAGAAGGCCATTGGTCAGTTGGAAGCGCAGGAGCAGGAGAAAAAGGCTCTGCTTCAGGAACGGAAGGAGAAATCGGACAGACAATATGAGGTGAAGCAGGACATTTCCCTAAACAATACAAAGCGAGAAGCTCTTGTAGATCCGGAGCTGGAGCAAATAGACAATAAACTGGAGAATGCCAAATCAAAGCGGAAAGAAGCACGGGAGCAGGAGAAGACTTGGGAGGAGAGATGGAATGGCAGTCAACAGGAAATTCGTAATTGTGAAGAGAGAAATCGCAAGCGTGAAGGAGAGAAGGAGTTATATAAGAAGGAGTTAGAAGCGGAACGCAGCGAGTTGGAGGAGCTGCAGGGGACGCTTCAGTGGAGTGGGCATGAGAGTATTCTGGGGCTTATCAAGACAGAGAGTCTTGACGGCGCAAAGGAACTTGCGGAAGGGATGAAAGATCTGGAAAAACAGATCCGGGAAGGTAAGCGTGTAGTGGAAAGCTACGCTTATGAGGAGGAAGCATACGACAAAAGCACAAACTTATTGGATGAAAAAAGACAGGAGAAGGATAAAAAAGCGCATTTGGAGGAAAATGCGCAAAAGAAGCTGGAGCAGCAAAAAGATGAACTGATTCAGAAGCTATTCGGGGTTTCGAAACAGCACAAGGAATGGAGAATTTCGGAGGGTGTGTTGCGAACTGCGGAGCAACTGATTCTGGAATACGAGAATCCAAAAGATGCTGGCAGAATCAGGGATATCATTTGGGAGGATTATGAGAATTCCAGAAAAATACTTTTATCAGAGCAGACAGAACAAGAAAACAGCAAAAAAAGTGAAGCTGACAAACGCGATGAATTATTTGAAAAAATCAAGCAGTTAAAAGAGCAGCCGGAGGTGGAGCCATTCAGGAATGCGGCGATAGTGATTTCAAGGCAAAAACTTGCAGAAGCAGGGATCAGCTTTGTGCCTTTTTATAAGGCTGTGGAATTTGACGATGCATTGACGGAAAAGGAGTGTTCCAGATTAGAGTCGCAGTTGGAGGCACTTGGAATCTTGGATGCGCTTGTTGTTTCGGAGGAAGACAGGGAGCGGATAAAGAAGGAATTTCCTGAATATACGGATCTGATGCTGAGCATGACGGGAGTTAATCTAATTTCGGACAATGAGTCGGGATTTGGATTGAAGGTGAATGAAGAATTATCAGAATCGTTGAAAAAAGAGACAGTAAAAATCCTGTCCGGTATTCAAAAAGGCGGGGACATGCTCCGGTTATGCACAGACGGTTCTTTCCGACATGGTATATTAGAAGGGCGTATGGATAAGGAAGAGGCAGCCTCCTTTGTGGGTATGCTGGCTCGAAAGCGCAGGAAGGAACAACTTCTGGAAGAAATGCAAACAGAGTATGAAGCCGTGAGGCAGCGGTTGGAAAATATAACTGCTCGGCTGAACGAATTGAAGGACAGGCTAGTATTATTGGAGCAAGAATACAAGGCACTTCCTGGATTTGAGGGGATAGATGAGGCTATCGATGAATTGCGGCAGTGCCACGTGGAAACAGAGCAGGCAGAGAAGAGCCTGAAGGAGCAAGAGAAGCATACACGCATACAGGAAGAAAAAAAGAATGCGGCATACCAAAAAATGCTGCAATGCTGCAGGGCGTTGCCCTATGGACGAACCCGAAAGGATTATGAGGCGGCAGAGGAGACCATGCGGGATTACGAGGATTGCTGGCACGTAATACAAAATGATTTGCAGCAAATGCAGAATATCACTAACCAAATCATGAGCGACAAAGACAGGATCGAGAGGGAGGAAGAACTTAGCGATCAGGCTTATGAGGCAAAGCGTGAATGTGTTAAACGGATCAAAGAGGCAGACATACAGATTGAGCAGTACAAAGCATATTTGAATAGCGAAGAAAACAAGGAAAAGAAGAGACAATTGGAGGAGATTAAAGAAACATTAAGAAAACTTGGTGAAGAAGATCGGACATTGGGCGAAAGACTAGCGGTAGTTCGGTCAAAAATTGATGATATAACGAAAAATGAGGAAGAAGATAAGCGTTTTACACAGGAAAAAATAGAAAGAGAAACCCGGCACAGAACATATTTCGAGGAGGAACTGTCCTTAAAACTAGTTTTGGAAACAGGTGCCAAGTCTGTGGCTCAATGTGCTGAGGAGGCGGTGAAGCAGACCAGGGAAGGAGATCTTGCAAAGGGATATAGTGAAATCTTTCAGGCGCTGCATAAGGTGTATCGTGAACATAATAGCAGTTTAGTGAGTTATGGCACGGCCTTAGAGGATTGTTTTGAAGATGCCGAGGATGGGATGGGACTTCGGAAACGCAGTGTGATCAGCTCCACTTGGCAAGGGAAAAGGCTTTATTTGGAAGAATTTTATAATACCTTGAAAGAAGCCATCGATGAGACGGAGCTTTTGATCAGACAACAAGACAGGGAACTGTTTGAAGGTATTTTATCTCAGACAATCAGCCAACAGTTGACAGACCGTATTGCAGATAGCAGGAGATGGGTCAAGGATATGTCGGATCTCATGAGGGGAATGGATACCTCTATGGGATTGACATTTTCATTGGATTGGAAGCCAAAAAGCGCAGAGAACGAGCAGGAACTTGATACTGCGGATTTAGAGCATATTCTGCTGAGAGACAGGGATCTTTTGACGCCCGATGACATTGAAAAAGTGGCTGCACATTTCCGCAGTAAGATAAAGGCGGAGAAGCAACGCATAGAAGAAATGGGTAGTACGGTGAATTATATGGATCTTGTCAGAGATGCTTTGGATTACCGGAGATGGTTCTGTTTTCAAATGTCCTATTATCGAAATCAAGGGGACAAAAAGCCTCTTACAAATGCAGCGTTTAATCGATTCAGCGGAGGCGAGAAAGCTATGGCAATGTATGTTCCGTTGTTTGCGGCAGTAAACGCACAATACAAAAAAGCCGAGAAAAAAGATCACCCGAAGATCATTGCACTGGATGAGGCGTTTGCCGGCGTGGATGACAAAAACATCAGCAGTATGTTTGAACTTGTGGAAACATTGGATTTTGACTATATCATGAATTCCCAAGTATTGTGGGGATGCTTTCAAACAGTGCATGGACTAAAGATAGCAGAACTCTTGCGACCACAGAACGCTACGGTGGTAACTGTGATACGCTATACTTGGAACGGACAGAAGAGGATTTTGGATGAACAGTAGAGATTCAAATGATAAGGGCAAAAATGAAAAAGACGTCACCGATGGCTTAATAAGGGAGAATGCATTAAAGAAGGAATGCGTGGCATATTTTAAAGGGCAGCCCGCTTGGCAAAGGGTTTTTGCAGAGATGCGAAAAAAATGGGAGACATACGGAAAAGCCAGCGGGCGAATTACGCTGTCGGATGGTACGGAGGCAGAACGGGAAGTAATTGTTAAGGTGTTGGGCAGTAAGGCCAGAAAGTTGTCCGGGGAGGGGATATCCTTTTCGCTGAAGGAATTTGAGGAGGCTCTTCAAAATACAAGATTTGCTCCAATTTCCCTAAAAGAACTGTTGGATCTCTATTTTGGAGAAGAAATACAGACTACACAGGAAAAAAGACAATTTAGAGTGCAGAAGGAAGAAGAATTTTGGTCGGATATTAAAGATGATTTAAGAGAAAAGTCGGAGAAGAGGCCGGAATTCCAGAAGATTGCACTGTGGCTAACAGGGATGAGGGAAGAACATCGATATGGATATTCCGTATTGATGGAGGCTCGGAAGAATCATTCTCTAAAGGAATCCATTATTTTGGTTCAGAATGTGGAGGAGGCGCTTGCAAACATTTGCTCAGAAGAAGAGTTTACGGGAACGCCCTTGGCAGTATTGGCAGCAAGCATTACGGGTAATCCCCACTATTTTGACAAAAATAACCTGGGTGGAAAGTTGCTTGTGAGCGCATTATGCAGTTTGGCGAAACGAGAATATCCAACGACTGCTTATGAATGGAGGGAGTTGTTGCTGGAATATCGGATTTTGCCGGATGAAATGTCTAACACGGTCATAACCTATGGTTTGCATTTGGAGATGGAAGATGGGTTGCATCCGGCGTTTGAAGGGTATTGTATGATGCGGGAACCGGGTATCCTGATCATGCCAGCGCTTGGAAAAGCCAAGCGGGCATATGGAGAAGGGAAAAGCATCTTTATCGTGGAAAATGAAATGGTGTTCAGTTATTTGACAAAGCAATTTGCTGATTCGAAGATTACGGTACTGTGTACTTCCGGACAGCCATGTACGGTGGCAATCCGGTTGATAGAATTGCTCTGCAAGGAGAATGTCACAATCTATTATAGCGGAGACATGGATCCAGAGGGAATTCGTATTGCGGATCGTTTATGTGAGAGATTCGAAGGAAGAATAAAGCCATGGCGGATGGGGGCAGAGGATTACTGGAATGGAATTTCAAATGAAGTGATCAATGAGAGAAGGCTTCAGATCTTGGATATGATAAAATGCCCGAGCCTTTTGGAAACAGTATCTTGTATGAGAGAGAATCGAAAGGCTTCTTATCAGGAAAACTTGTTAGATGAGTATGTTAGAGATATGCAAATAATGATGTAGCACGCCCAATAATTATTTGGGTAGTTTCGGTAAGGAATAAGCCATCGTGGCCCCCTGCGTGACCTTGAAATTCCGAGTGCCATCTTCTCCTTTCAAAGTGTTGATTTTACTATGATCTTGGGACTTGGGGCGCTAGAATGCGCCCTTCGATTCCCATCACCCGTGGGTTGTGCGATTTGTTTTGCCCGTAAACAATGCGTTTGCGGGCATTTATTGTTGCGCGACTTCGCGTGACATGTGCGTGACTTACTCAATAATCCATTAAATGGCAGCCATGACCTCCCGGCAGACCATCTTATTCTTGGAACGGGACTTGTCATAATGCCTGGTCATTTTCAGAGTGGTATGGCCGGCGGTATTTTGGATGCTGTCCTCGCTGATGCCGAGCTCATACATTCTGGTAATGCCGTAGAAGCGGAATTTATGGGAAGAATGATAGGTGATCTCACAATCTTCACAGTATTCCCTAAGGTGTTCATTGAATTTGTTGGCGGGGATGGAAAACTTGGCGTCTCCGCGACTGTTCAAAATGTATTTCTTATGGCCGTTGATCTTCCGCAGCTCCTCTACCACGTCCATTGCTTTTTTTGCAAGGCGATGGTACGCCTGCCTTGGCTTTTCCCGCTTTTGGTGCAATGTTTGTCAAAATCGGATCTTTTTTTGTCACCATTCTTTTTCTGGATTATCTCGTGCCAGATTTTCATTTCTCCGGTTTCGGGATTATAATCATCTCAGGTAAGAGCCCTTGTTTCCCCTACGCGAGAAAAATCGAAGCAGAGGCACTTGTTGCCTTAAGGAAAATGATGGATGACGGAAAGATCATTTAGCGCCGCTCTGCGGTGCGTGGCTCCGAACGAAAAGTGAGGTTCCCGGGGGATTGGGGGCAGGGCTATCCAACAAGCAGACAGTCCCGATACATATCGGGACACTGCTTGCGAAACAGAAAATCGCTGATTTGAGAAAACGCAAAAGGGAAATGTCCTTTTTGACCCGTTGCCAATAACTTAATTCAGATGGTAAAAACGCAAAGCACCCGAGATGAAAGGATGGAAATGGAGATTGACGAGTTGTGTCGTAAGTTGCTTTGTTCCAACAATTCGGGGATGCAATGTGGTGCCTTGTATTTACTGGCATTGATGGCGGACAAGACATGGGGACAAGGAGGCTGCCATGAAGTATGTGAGCGAGCTTCCGTCCATGTAAGTAGGGCGGTAGATCTTGGCAGAGAAAATTCTAAACGGTCTGAGTTCCAGGCATGCCCTAAAGAAATTATTCAATATTTAGGCATAAAGAAAAAAAGATAAAATCACCTATCCTTAAGGCGCATGCACACACTTAAATGGTGTAATTGCAATTACGTTCATGGGAAGGGAGGGGAGCATGTGGACCAAAACGAAATACTTAAATTTGTCGAGCCGATATTATGCTACTGCAAAAGACGCTTAAGTAACAGTTATGATGCGGAAGACCTGGCAAGCGAGATTATTCTTATTTTTTAAGGTTTGCGTTGATGGAAATCTGGGCAAGAGCTCTTTGGACCACCGAAGGCGGGAAGAATTTCCCGCCATTTCTAATATTTGAAGTCTTATGTTCATGTGAAGGGAGCTCAAGTCACCAAAAGACTAAGACTGCGATTCTTTTGATTTTCTTTCCAATTCGTTTAAGCAATTTTCAGCGTGTTTGAACGGATATTGCATTTCATGAGTTCTGCCATCCCTTTTGTCTTCTTCTGCTATGTCTATCCATGTTTCGTATGTCCTTTTCGTGTCGCTGAGAAGGCCACACCGACCCCTTCATCCCGGCGGGGTTCAGATCATGCTTAAAAAGATTGCGGCTCAGGCCGGTGTCACTGCCCATCCGCATACCCTGCGACATTCCTTCGCAACTCACTTGATTGAAGATGATACAAGAAGGGAGTATGTACAGGCAATGTTGGGCCATGCTCTGTTGAAGCAGGAAACTGAATAAGTCTTTCAAAGCCTTTTAACGAAGGCTTAATTGTCGTGGGTAAAAGTCCCACATTCATAGTAACTCATCCTTAGGGATGGACATAAGCGCCGTGAAATGATAAAATTTGAGACAGAAAAACTGATTGAATTTCCACAGTCCAGCAAGTGACGCGACTTAGTTCAATCAGACAAAAAACGGCGTGAAGCCCGAACAAAAGGGTAGATTGCCAAAATGGGTAATCTGCTTTTTTGTTCGGGCTTACACCGTTTGTTTGCGAAACAATTTAAAGTGTTTTGATGAGGGGGAAACTCTCGATGCCACGGATATGGACGGCAACGAATGTAAGGTGCGGGTGCTGAAACTATCCGGTAGGGAGAACCTTTCAGATTCAGGAATCGCAGGGAAGGGTTCCGTTCATCTCAACGCATCCGGCTATGTAACTAAATTTGTCGAAGACACCGATTTTTTGATGGAAAGCTTTGACATGGGAATTTATGAGTTCAATGTTCTTTCATCTATTAACGAAGAATACCATGGGAAGAAGATTCTGATCTTATGCCCTAAGGAGTTTGCTGATTTTTTGGAAAAGAACGGCATGGGCTTGAATCTTCGTGGGGTGCGTTGCTATGACGGCATGGAATGGCAGGGTAATCCGCTTTGGTCCATTATCTCTGCAGAAACTCTTGACTATGACAGGATCAGCGTAGAAACGAAGGCTAATTTAATGGAATGGTATGGTGGGAAGCTTTCTGGAAAAATAGATGACATCAAAAATCCAGGTCCCGTGTTTATTATTGGGATCATTGCTTTACTTGCTGCGGCAGAGGGAGGTTTTCTAATGTTCAAGAAGGTCATTGCCAAAAAGAGAGAGAGGGACTGCTGATGACTCTTGTTGTTAGGGAAGTTTCTTGGCTGATGAAAAAATTATCCTTTAAGGTGACTTTATGGGGAATGCTCCTTTGGATGATGGGATAACTCTTTTTTCGACTACAAATATACACTTCAATATAATCCATGGTTCCATCTTGTTTCTTTATAAGATTTGTGAATTTTAATGTGCTGTTTTAAACTATTTTAAATAGGGAACTGCCACTTTTTTTGAAACTTTAGTACCATGGGCCAGCCGTCGCGCCAGCGACTTGGTACAATTGAAAGTGTAGTATGGTATATATTTTATAATAGGAAGTGTACACATGAAAAAAATACTAAAAATATTGTTGATAGTATTGGAGATAGCTGTTGTTGTGGTATTGCTTCAGCAGATCATTATTGCGGTGATGCCGGAGGGAAGAAAAGCTGAAAATGATAATGAGGTTTACCATATGGAAGTCAGAAAAGGAACGGAACCCTTTGGCTCGAGCCTTTATCATCTAAAATTCAGCAAGATAAATAAGAGCACATACGATGTACAATATAGTAAGAAGATTGATGCATCATTTGATAGTACTTCCGGAAAAATCGTGGATTATGAAGTATATCGTGAAATCTGCAAGAATCTTGAAATCACACAAACCTATTCAAATACGGAAGCAGATTATATTGTATGGAAAGAAAAAGGACATCCTAAGTATCGTATGGATGTTGTACATGTAATTGCAAGAGACGATATGGAACTGGCAACTGTCTATATGAGAATAATGCCTTGTGTTTTTCGGAGTAAAAATAGGCCGGGAAGGATCATCATAATTCCCATAGAAAAAGGTATAGTCGAAAATGTATATATCGGAGATGCATACAGGTTTGATTTTGAAAAAGTACCAGTTAATTAATTTGTATTAGAAGTGCTATATTACATACCGGCTCATTCAACATTGGTAAGCGCTAAATAGGTTCTGACTATTGTGAGGTTATTGTTGATAAAATCATTGTGTATAGCTATAATATATGAGTATTCTAGAATGAATTTTAAGGAAAAAAGGATTACTCATGAAGAACCCTTCATATGAAGCATCAAAAGTATTTGAAGGAATCGAAAGCTATGAAAATCGAATAGTGGCATTTGTGGATGTTATGGGGATAAGAAATCGTATGAGAAATGCAAAAAGGCCAAGAGAATTGGAATTATTCTCAATCAAATGTGAAAAAGAATAACAAATAAAACACAACATGATGATTTAGAAAAGTTGCATGGACATTGCTGAAGAATGGCAAATTTCCTCTGTCACATTTACCAGTTTAAATAATATGGAAAAACCATATGGATTTATTGCTTTATAATAAGATCCGTTGCGTGACTTCCTGCGTGACTTAAAGAATAGAGTGCTGCCCTCTCCTTTCAAAGTATTGATTTTACTGGGGTCTTGGGACTTTTGGTATTTGACTGCCACCTTCGATTCCCATCACCCGCTTTACTTAAAAAATCCCCTCAGGTTTTTCCTGAGGGGATTTTTACGTAAGAAGGCGAGACCTCGAACCCAAGGG
>JAEEGK010032628.1_pt1 | contig 10176 bp, 16 predicted proteins | sample 8958771 | NCBI WGS metagenome assembly JAEEGK01 (sample SAMN16246547, study PRJNA631951) | gut metagenome | biome: gut microbiome; feature: rumen; material: SC-attached | host: Bos | place: Iran: Karaj | collected 2018-10 | reverse complement strand
ATCCCGGATAGTCTGCTGCTGTGGCAGTATGAGCCTTCCCTTCGGGGCAGCCTTGTCCACCGGGACCACCAGCACAATGAGATCATCCTGCTTTATCAGGTCTCCCACTACCCGCTTTCCTTCCCCTTCAGGCTTCACGGAATGGGCGATCAGCTCCTTCAGCTCCTGGATGTTTGTCCTTGCGGTGGAGCTTACATAGATGGTGTGGTCATCCCCCCTCCCGGGCTCTGACAGCAGGTCGCACTTGTTGTAGACAACGATATATGGAATGGATTTTGCCTTGATCCGGTCCAGAATCAGCTGGTCCTCGGGCTGGAAACCCTCTGCCGCATCCACCACCAGAAGGGCGATGTCGGCCTTGTTCAGCACCTGATAGGCCTTCTTGACCCGCAGGTCACCCAGGGTGCCTGCATCATCCAGGCCCGGAGTATCTATCATCACCACAGGGCCCAGGGGCAGCAGTTCCATAGCCTTTGACACAGGGTCGGTTGTTGTTCCCTTTATATCTGACACCACAGCCAGGTCCTGGCCTGTTATTGCGTTTATAAGGCTTGATTTTCCGGCATTTCTTCTGCCGAACAGCGCTATGTGGAGCCTTTCTCCGGATGGAGTATCATTAAGTCCCATAATCATCTCCCTTTGGTCATCCTTAATTATATTAAAGGGTTGAAATTTGTCCAGTATCGGTTAAACTGTAGATATGAGCGAAGAAAGACGGATCCATGTTCTTGACAAGGTGACAGCATCCAAGATTGCTGCCGGCGAGGTTATAGACCGCACATCCAGTGTGGTGAGGGAGCTTCTGGACAATGCCATTGATGCGGGAGCCACCGAGATTTCTGTATACCTGACAGGAGGCGGAATCAAGGAGATCCGTGTAATAGATAATGGCTGCGGCATGTCCAGGGGGGACCTGGATATCTGCTTTCTTCCCCACTCCACATCCAAGCTTTCCTCTGCCGATGACCTTTTCAACATAATGACCATGGGCTTCCGAGGGGAGGCTCTTGCCAGCATTGCCGCCTCTGCAAAGCTTGAGATAACAACATCAGAGAACGGCGAGATAGGCTACGGCATCTCCATAGACGGGGGCAAGGTCACTGACTTGGGGGCTGTGAAGGCAAACAAGGGTACTGTAGTGAGCGTTAAGGAGCTTTTCTGCTATCTCCCTGCCCGGAGGAAGTTCCTTAAGAGCCCTGCGGCAGAGACATCAGCAAGCCGCACCGTGTTCTACGAGAAGGCCCTGGCTTTCCCTGGCATAACCTTCAAGCTGTTCCTGGATGGCAAGCTCACATCATTCCTCCCGGCAGGAAGCCTCAAGAAGAGGATTGCCGATGCATACCCCTCCCTGGCCCCCGAGAAGCTGTATCATCAGGTGGAGGCCAAGTGCGAGGGCTATTCTGTCACCATCCTTTTCCCAGGGGTTGAGGTTGTCCGCCGGGACCGCCGGGATATCCATATTTACGTGAACTCAAGGCCAATCCAGGAGTTTGCCCTGGTGCAGGCAGTGTGCTACGGCCTTTCGGCCTATTTCCCAGGGGGAACCTACCCTGCAGCCTTCCTTTTCATACAGATAGATCCCTCACTGGTGGACTTCAATATCCATCCTGCGAAGCGGGAGGTCAAGATAAACAACCTGCCCATGATACACCGCACTGTGGTGGAGGCCCTTAAGCAGCACATGGGAGAGCTCCAGAAGCCGGCAGGCAGCACCGATGCCCTCTATCCTAAGGACGAGGAAATTCCTAAAACTTTAAGTTTTGTTGCAGAGAAGACACAGATGACATTCTCCCCTGCCGCACCATCTTCCAAACCAGCAGCACCGGCAGGCCGCAGCTTCTCAAACCTTTTAAAGGACAAGCCCGAGGTGGTCAGCTTCCAGCCAAGCCCCGAATACAAGGGGGATTTCCGCTATCTGGGACAGATCTTCGACAGCTTCCTCCTCTGCGAGCGGGAGGATTCCCTATACATCATAGACCAGCATGCAAGCCAGGAGCGGTTCTATTTCGACCTGTTCCTCAGCAGCAGGCCCGAGGTTCATCAGCTCCTGATCCCATACAACATCGAGTGCGAGAGCCAGGTGAAGGAGCTCATAGAGAAGCAGCTGGACAAGTATGCGGAGATAGGAATCATCATAAAGAAGGATGAGACCGGCCAGCTCTACATAGATGCCATGCCATCATCATTCTTCGAGCTCAAGAATGATGTACTGAACCTTCTGGTGACCCAGACCGGGGATTTCGAGAACATAAAGACAGAGCTCTATGCCCGGGCCGCCTGCAAGAAGGCCTTCAAGGCGGGAGATGCCATAGACTACGACAAGGCAATAGACCTTATAAAGAAGGTGTTTGCAATGCCTATGCCAAGGTGTCCTCACGGCAGGCCCCTCTATTATCAGCTTACCAAGGATAAGCTCTACCAGCTTCTGGAACGGACTGTATGACAAAGACCATCCCCCTCGCCGGCCATATAGACAGCACAAACTCTGCCCAGTGGGAAAATGACATACTGCAGGCTATAGGCAGCGATATGTCCGGCACCATTGTCCTTGACGCAGAGAAGCTTGAATACATATCCAGCGCAGGACTCCGCGTCCTTCTCCGCCTGGCACAGAAATACAAGGATGTGCAGGTTATCAACGCCCAGCCCGCTGTCTACGAGATATTCGACATGACTGGGTTTGTGGAGATCCTCAAGGTGCAGAAGGCCCTCATGAAGATAAGCATAGAGGGATGCAAAGAGCTGGGACGGGGTGCCCATGGCGCAGTATACCGCATTGCTCCGGACACAATTGTGAAGGTCTACAACAAAGGGACTGCCATGGAGACGGTGGACAGGGAGCGGGAGCTTTCCCGGAAGGCCTTTGTCAAAGGGGTTCCCACCGCCATCCCCTACGACATAGTCATGGTAGGCGACCAGTATGGCGCTGTCTTCGAGCTTATAAATGCAGAAATGTCATCGGAATATGTGAACCGTGGACAGAAGGAGCTGGATGACTTCATAGAGAAATCGGTGGCTCTGATAAAGCAGATCCATTCGATCCAGATGAAGCCCGGGGAACTGCCTGACATGAAGGAAAAGACACTATCCTGGGCCCAAGGAATAAAAGATTATTTCTCCCAGGAGATATATGAAAAGCTAATAAAGGCTATAAATGATGTGCCGGACAGCCTAAGCCTGCTCCATGCCGACACTCACCTGAAGAACTTCCTGATCTGCGACGGCGAGCCTATGCTCATAGATATGGACACAATATGCACAGGAGACCCCATCTTCGAGCTGGCAACACTGTACAACTCCTACAAGGAGTTCCCGGACATAGACCCCAAGGCTGCCGCCTTCTTAGGCATTTCTGTGGAGACTTCCAGCTACATCTGGGATAAAAGCCTCATGCTTTATCTGGGCACCGAGGACCAGGCAAAACTTAAGGAGACAGCACAAAAGGCCCAGCTTCTAGGCTGTGTGCGCATCATCAGCTACATGAGCAGGCAGATAGATACCTTCCCCCCTGCCCGGCATATAATAGAGTGCGGCTGTCAGGAAATCACAAAGTTATTTTATAACATGGGAGAATAGAGTGCAATCCACAAGATAGCAGGATCCACCTGCCACCTTGCCCAATTCAAGATTGTCCAGCTCTATATTGTCAAGTTCTGCAAGATAGGCCTCTGCCTCATCTTTTGAAATATCGAAACCCTCAGATTTTGCATATGCTATAAGTTCATCAGGTGTCTTGCATTCCATTGCCTTCTTTATCATATCCAGTGTTATCTTTGATTTGTCGATTGGCATTTTTATCTCCTGTTTAATCTCAGAACTCAATTATTTTAGGTGGTGCCGTAAAGGAAGAGAAAACTGCCTTGGCATCCTTGAAATAGAGCACCTGTGTGTTGTCATCAGAGGCAGAATACATTGCCTTGAGCTCAGGATAATGATTCAGCATATCCTCTTTAGCCTCAAGCCGGTCATCGTTCACCAGTGTTCCACTGAGCCGTAACCATTTAGAACCGTCAAAGCAGGAGAGCTCCACCTTCGGATTGGCAGCAATCTGTTTGGATACAGGCTTGACCTTCCCTGTCTGGATATAAAGCTTTCCCTCGAATATATTGATGGTACCGAAGGGTCTAACCCGTGGCTGGTCCCCTTCTGTTGTGGCCAGGTAATATACGCCACACTTCTTGATGAATTCGTATACTGACTGCATATTATGCCTCATTGGTTATCTTTGATTTGTCAATCGGCATTTTCTACTCCTTAAAAAGCCAATTACATTGGTGTTTAGGACAATCATCGTAACAGGATCCGCCTGCAACCTTATCAAGAGCCTTGCTGTTAAGCTGAAAATCTTCAAGTTCAGCCAGATATGATTCGGCTTCTTCCTTGGTTATCTCGAAACCCTCGGACTTGGCAAGGGCGATCAGCTCATCTGGTGTATCGCATTCCATCGCTTTCTTGATTATCTCATTGGTTATCTTTGATTTATCAATTGGCATGGTTTCTACCTCCTTATTCAGTCTATAAAGCATTACATTGTATGTTTAGGGCAATCTTCCATATAACATATACCCTCTTTTCCACCAGCCACCTTATCCAGAGCCTTGCTGTCAAGCTCAATATTTGAAAGCTCTGCCAGGTAGGCCTCAGCCTCTTCCTTTGTAATCTCGGTTCCTGCTGCTTTGGCAAGGGCGATAAGCTCATCGGCAGTCTCACACTGCTTTGCTTTCTCAATCATTTCCCTGGTAATTTTTGATTTATCAATCGGCATAAGCACCTCTCTTTTTTTGAGTATAACACATATTTTTTAATTTTTTTCTAAAAAGTCAAATCAAAAATAAGTTTTTTGTTGTTTAAATAGGTAAAAGATTCAGGAGGACTATATGAATGATTTATTGAATATCGAGAACAAGATATTGGTAATCAGGGGGCAGCAGGTGATGATTGATAGGGATTTGGCTGAACTATATGGTGTTGCGACAGGAAGATTAAATGAAGCAGTCAAAAGGAACATAGAAAGATTTCCTGATTATTTTTGCTTCCAATTAAATCAAACTGAATTTGAGAATTGGAAATCGCAATTTGCGATATCCAATTCAATTAAAATGGGCTTGAGAAAAAAACCATATGCTTTTACTGAGCAAGGAGTTGCAATGCTTTCTGCAGTTCTGCGAAGCGAAACAGCTATAAAAGTCAGCATCCAGATAATGAATGCATTTGTCGCTATGCGTCGATTTTTACTTAATAACACAAAAATATTCACTGAAATAGATTCTATAAAACATCATCTGATAGAGCATGACCAAAGCATCGACACCCTATTCACTCTTATGGACAGGTACAAGATAGATGATAAGCAGGGTGTCTTCGTCCAAGGTCAAATATTTGATGCATACACCAAATTCCAGGAACTTATAAAGAGAGCAAAGAAAGAAATCATCCTGATTGATAATTACATTGATTTGACAGTTCTAGACCAGTTGACTGCAAAGAACGTCGGAGTTGACGTGATCATATATACACAGCTTAAGACACCGATTAAAAAGCTTGATATAGACAAATTCAATGAACAATACCCTACTCTGACCATTAAGTATACAAATACCATGCATGATAGATTCTTGATAATAGATGGAGCTGAGATTTACCACATAGGTGCTTCTTTAAAGGATCTGGGGAAAAAATGCTTTGGATTCACCAGGCTGGAAGATGCAAAATTGATGATAAAGACCGTGATTGGAGCGGTGTGAATTTATATTATTTCTATTTTTTCAAAATTAATCACAACAATCTGCCGCTTTCCAATCCCTACTATTTATGTGATATTCCTCAAAATTTACAACACTTTTAGGTTTCCATCCAGTTTGGAAACCATTGAAAACAGCTGATTTATACATCTCTTGCAGCTTTTCATGGGAATATGACTTGAAATCATCATGGATAATCTTTAAATCCACATTCTGCAACTGCAGGTTCCTTTCTTTTATATCTTCAATATAGCTTTCAACTGGAAGACTATTACTTTTAGCTGAATTACAGGAAGGACATGCAAGTACAAAGTTCCAAATCTTATCATCTTTGACAAATGACCAAGGAATACAGTGATCTACTGGTGATTTCCGATTTTTAGGAGTATCCAACGGTCTATGGCAGTAGAAACATGTGACTTGTCCGAACTCTTGCAGAGCATTCCGGTATAAATGAAGATCATTACGCTCGGTAGACTCATCAAGCTTATTTGCCAGAGCATAAGAATCTTCCTCGGAATTTACCTTTTCAAGATACTTTATCCATTCATAGTAGTTTATTTTCTCAAAATCGCTCTTATACTTGACACAAGCTTGATATGAACTCGGATTAAGTCTTATTCCGCTATCCTTTTTACTGAATGAATAAAGTTGTCCATCTGTATCAGCATAGAAGGCACCAACAACATTTTTAAGCATAACTGACCGGATTTGCCTGCAAATCTCAAGTTGCAGGTCAGAACGCAGGCTCTCAAATGGAAATAGAGTATTTTTCTGATTGTAGTCAAAACCATATATATCGCAGAAAGTAAACAGTTTGCGTTCTACATATGTCATTTTTGCTCGGTTAGAAGCAGGCATCTGCTTTAAATGGAACCGAAGGGTCAAATTCCAATATATTTCTGTAAATCGGAGTGCTATTGTATCATAACTTAATGAATAATCATTCAGATCCACATTAAAAATATTATCGAGTATTGCCTTGAAAAAAGCATATTTATAAGATGAAGCATGCATCTTGCCAGGTGACAGAGCCAAATTGATAAGTTGTATTACTTCGTCATCTTTTAGTGAAGTAAATGGGATTGTTCCTTCTGACAGGTTGTAGCCAGCAATATTCATATTATGACAAATTTTACCACTGTTTATGCAATTTGTATATTAAAATAAATATATTATTTAATAAAACCAAGTTTTTCGGCATATAAATAAAAATCATCAAAATAACCGCCATAAAGTTCAAGTTCAAATAATCTCTTATATATTTTCTCCATGGCTTTATCATTATATTTTTCTATTTCAATACCTGAATAAAAATTATAATTAATAAACTCAATGTATTGCTTGAATTCCTCAGGAGTCAGCTTGGGTAGCATCTTTTCATTATCCATATACTGCCCAAAATAACAATGAGCAAAAGTTTGGAGCTTCCCTAAGCAGAACTCCTTGATATCAGAATAAATTTTACCTTCTGCAATGATAATCTCATATTCCTTCTTTGCTGCTTCGGGATTAACACGTCTTAAACGTTTAATAACTCTGATTCTGCCTGCTAAGGAATTATCTTCATACCAGCCCCACCCTTCGGTTGATTTCATTTTGGAAAGAATTGCAGGTTTATATACTTTCTGAATTCGATAATTCTCTATTAATTTGGAATTTATTATGATTTTAATATAATTAAATGATTTTCTTGTCTTCCCAATAACAACTGCTTTCTCTGGACCTAAGCTACCAGAGGCAGCAACATAGACCTTAGTCCCTGGAACAAATTGCTTTGTTCCATGCCTTATTTCATGAGCCTCCCCATAGGGATGAGATTCAACAATATTACCGACTAATGCCCAACGCCACTCTAAATCATCCATAATTATCACCTTAAATTAGATTATCAATATGGGTGTATCAAATAATGCTACAGTACTAAAATTCTTTATAATTAATCAAAGTAAATTCTTCTCGTTACGTTTAGCATATAATACGCGGCGTACTTCCATTACATCATCGGAGCTTATATTTCATAGGCTCACTTTAAGCGAAGATGAATGTCAACATTTTTTCACCTGTAGCATTATATGATACACCTGGAATGTATAATAATTATATGAGTAAAAAGGAGAATAAATATGGAGAAAGAACTGGAAGAATTAAGGAAAAATTTGTTCATTGAAATCAGTGCCAGTGGCGGTTTGGGCTCTATGCCTGGAACAGACGGGACAATAATCACCAAAGATAATAAAATATATAATTACCATGACTATTGGAAAGTTCCTGAGGATAAGATGGATATAATACCTCTCCAATATATATCTGAGGGAAAAGAAATAAAGCCTATTACTATTAAAAAACTGAATAATTATATTAAAAAGCACCTGACATGTGATGGATTAATCAGACCATTTATGCCACTTAGGATTTGTGATGCCTCTTTCCAAATATTTTTTGATTATAACAATGAAATAAATGAAATATACAATAAACCTGACATTTATTCAGATATTGTGAACATAATTGAGAAATATGAAGAGAATTTCCATTGCTCTTCTGCAAATCCAGCAGGTTTTGCAATATGCGGATATTAAAAAGAATTTATAGAGCTGGGTTTACCCAGCTTATCATCAATACATACAGGAATAATCAGTACCGTTATCAAATAGGAGGAAGAACAAAATTAGGACAATCCATATAACAGTTGCCTTCACCGCCTGCCACTTTATCAAGAGCCTTGCTGTTCAGCTCAAAGTCAGCAAGCTCGGCAAGATATGCAACGGCCTCCTCTTTTGTTATTGTGATACCTGCTTTCTTGCAGAGTGCAATAAGATCCTCGGCGGTATCGCATTCCATTGCTTTCTCAATCATCTCTTTTGTGATTTTTGATTTGTCAATTGGCATATATTCCTCCTAAATTAAAGCCAAGCTTCAGCTTTACAATCTGAGTAACAGCCACCGCCGGCCACCTTGTCCAAAGCCTTGCTGTCAAGCTCATAATCTGAAAGCTCTGCCAGGTATGACTCGGCCTCGGCCTTGGTTATCTCCATTCCTTCTGCCTTTGCAAGAGCTACCAGCTCGTCGGCAGTCTCGCAATGAGCTGCTTTCGCAATCATCTCTTTGGTTATCTTTGTCTTATCGATTGGCATAGTGGTATCCTCTACTGTGAAAAAATAGCGATTTAGCGAGAATTTTCATAGTTTGAGGGTCCTACAGGAGGAGCACCAACATCCCCGCACAATCCGGCTGCAACATGTCTGAGTTCACCGTCTTTCAGTTCAATATTCTGGAGCTCATCAAGATAAGCCTCGGCCTCGGCCTTGGTGATCTCTATTCCTTCTGTCTTTGCAAGTGCAATCAGCTCATCAGCTGTCTCACACCTTGCTGCTTTCTCAAGCATCTCTTTTGTTATCTTTGTCTTATCAAACGGCATTTTAGTCTCCTTATACCTCAATAGCGGGACTCTGGAGGGATACTTTTATCCCCGCCACCAGGCGCCTTTCCTCCCGCAATATGTTTTAGTTCACCGTCTTTCAGTTCCACATTCTGCAGTTCATCCATATAAGCCTCGGCCTCGGCCTTGGTTATCTCGATTCCTGATCTCTTTGCAAGTGCTATAAGCTCATCTGCACTATTGCACTTTGCTGCTTTTGCAAGCATCTCTCTGGTTATCTTGGTCTTATCAATCGGCATATTGATACCCCCTGCCTAAACTTATCAGCATTCTTTGAACCCATCGCAATTAGTACTGCAGCCATATTCAACTTCAAAGCAGGCACCGCCAGCCACTTTCTCCAAAGTGGAACTGTCCAGTTCTACATTCTCAGTCTCTGCCAAGTATGCCTGAGCCTCATCCATGGTGATTTCAACACCTTCTGCCTTAGCCAGAGCAATCAGCTCCTCAGCAGTCTCGCAATTTGCTGCTTTTATAAGCATTGCATTTGTAAGTTTTGTCTTGTCGATTGGCATATATTTTTCCTTTTATACCCTAAGTTTAATCATTCATACCATTGGTTAAGGTGACAATGCTCCGTGCACACTTCACCAGGGCACTTATAACTTTTTCCACCAGCCACTTTTTCCAAAGTCTTGCTGTCAAGCTCAACATTATCAAGCTCTGCCAGGTATGACTCAGCCTCTTCCCTTGTAATGTCAATGCCGTTATCTTTTGCCAGGGCAATCAGATCATCAGCAGTCTGACACATTGCTGCTTTTGCAAGCATCTCATCTGTTATTTTTGATTTGTCGATTGGCATATTTGCCTCCTTATAATCTGCAAGACGATTCCATATCCTCGTCCCAAGTCCATTGTTTTCTGAAGAGAAATCCGATTGTTGGAAAAGTTTTTCTATTTCGTCCATCACATTTATATATACGAATTAAATCTGTCAAAATTGACAGATTTTAAGAAATTTTTTTATTTTTATCCACATTCCTGCATTTTTCC
>JAEEGK010032626.1_pt1 | contig 10176 bp, 6 predicted proteins | sample 8958771 | NCBI WGS metagenome assembly JAEEGK01 (sample SAMN16246547, study PRJNA631951) | gut metagenome | biome: gut microbiome; feature: rumen; material: SC-attached | host: Bos | place: Iran: Karaj | collected 2018-10 | reverse complement strand
TGCTCTATACCACCAACTTGACCATCAAGGAGGTGGCCTACACCCTGGGTTTCAACGACCAGAATTACTTCATCCGTATGTTCCACAAGGTGGAGGGCGTCACCCCGCAGGAGTATCGACGCAAACTGCAGCCGTGAAAATGCAGGTTGAATAGAAAGGAATTTCAGTCCTTTATCGTACACATGGAGTCAGACTTTTTAATAGAATAATAATGACAGACGAGAAGTGGAATTGGCAAGAAAAGGGAACCGCGTGGAGAGGCGTGGCGATTTATCATGTGACGTTGACCGTGCCGTCGCGTCAGCCGTTACTCGGAAAGTTGGTCATTCCCGACAACGACCCGAAGCGGGCGTGGGTGGCACGAACGGAAATGGGGAATGCGTTGGTACAGAAACTGTTGGAACACAAACACTTTTATCCCGAGGTGCGTATCCTGCAGTTTTGCCTTATGCCTGACCATCTGCATGCTATCCTGTATGTGATGCGGCCTATGGAAACAAGTATCCGTTCCGTGGTGCGCAGTTTGTGGCAAGGAGCAAAGAAATTGGGACGGGCCTATACTTTGTCCCTTAGCTCCGAATCGGATTCGGAGACAAACAACAAAGACCCAGAGGCTGCCCCGTTCCCGGTTTTTACAGAGCAGCCTTTCATCCGCGTCTTGACCCATCGCGGACAATTGCAAACGATGTTCGATTATATCCGTCTGAATCCACAACGCCTTGCCACCAAGCGCTTGATGCCCAACTATTTCTGCGTTCAGCAGAATATCCAGATAGCAGGCCGAACGTACCAAGGGGTGGGGAATGTGGAACTGTTGCAACGGGCGCAATATATGCCCGTCCATGTTCGGAGTGTATGGGTGCGTGAGGCCATGGAAAATGGGAATGACAAGGCGCTGCGCGATTATATGAACGGTTGTGTGCTGGCGGCAAGAAAGGGCGTGGTGATGGTGTCACCGTTCATCAGCAAGCAGGAGCAGGCGGTGATGGGCGTGTTGCTGAAAGAGGGGTTGCCTTTTATCTATCTGGCGGATAATGGCTTCCGCGATTATTACAAACCACAAGGTGCACTCTTCGATGCTGTCGCCGCCAAACAAGTCTTGATTTTAAGTCTTTGGGAGTACGACCCCAACAAGAACCACATCAGTCGTGCGGAATGTGTCGCCCTGAATAAGATGGCCGAAGAGATTTCTATGTCCTCCTCTGCCATTGACGAGGGTTGGAATGAACAGTGTGGACACGAGCACGAGGCTCAATGAATGGCGATATCGATAAACATAGCACACCCCTTATGGAAGGAAAGGTCCATAAGGGGTGTGTTTGTCTTTATGTTGTGCAGACAGTGCTGCTGCTGCCGCTTATTTCTTGATGGGGTACTTGAAGAGCAAGAGACCCATGACGAGGGCGATGAAGGCTGGGATGATGGAGAAGAGCGACCAGATCATTGTGCGGACCGACTCCTCGTCGGTAATGGTGACCAAGGTGGCACCGGTGTCGGGGTCGGTGGTTGAGACCAGACCAGCCCAACCTAACAAGAGGGCAATGAGGGAACCGGAGATGGCGCCGCCTAACTTCTGCGCCATCGTGCCGCTGGAGAAGATGAGCCCAGTGCTCGACGTTCCGTTCTTCTCGGTGGCATAGTCAGCCACGTCGGCATACATGGACCACAGGAGGGGTGAGTAGAGTCCGACGCCCATCGAGGTAAGCACGGAGATGATGATAATCAAGGTAATATAACTGCTGTCCATTGGGATGAAGAAGAAGGCCACGGAGGTGATGCAGCAGATGAGTGCGGCATAGAGGAAAGCCTTGTGTTTGGAACCGACCCAACGGGTGAAGGCAGGAGAGAGGCCTCCGAAGACCATGCAGGCGAACTCGCCAATGGACATCAGGACGGTGTAGTTGATGATGAAACTGCCCCAGGTGATGTCGCCGCCCAAGCAGTAGGTGAACATGTAAGCCACTACGGCATAGCGGAATCCGTTGAAGAAATTGGTAGCTACGGCGATGAGGGTGAGGTAGATCCAAGGTCGGTTCTTGACGAGGTCACCGTACTGGCGGAACGAGAACTTCTCGGCGCGGACAGGACGGCAACGTTCCTTGGTGAGCAGACCGCAAGTCAATGTCATCAGGGCTGCGATGCCACCGAAGATGGCGGCCAACACAGCATATTGGTGTGCCTCGGAACCTCCAATCCATTGCAACAGATAGGGGAACGAGAGCAAGGTGATGAAGCCCATGGCATAGGCGCCTACCATGCGGGCCGAGGAGAACTGGTTCTTCTCGTTATCGTCGGGGGTCATTACACCGAGCAGAGATCCGTAAGGGACGTTGACCATGGTATAGACCGCCATCATGAGGATATAGAGGGTGTAGGCCCAGACGCGTTTGCCCTCGACGCCGAAGTCGGGCGTGAAGAAGAGTAGGGCAAAGATGAGGCCGAAAGGTATGGCGCCGAAGATGATCCACGGACGATAGGTACCCCAACGGGACTGTGTGCGGTCGGCAATGGAACCCATCAGCGGGTCGGTCACGACGTCGAACATACGTGCCACGAGCATCAATATGCCGGCATCGACAAAGGAGAGTCCGAAAATGTTGGTGAAGAACATGGGGAATGCGGTGGACATAATCTTCCACGTAATGCCGCCTGCGGCCGCATCGCCCAAGGCATAAGCGAATTTTTCTGTGAATGAAGCCATAGATTAGGTTGTAAGGTGAGGTTGTTAGGTTATGAGGTTGTGAGGTTGTGAGGTTGTGAGGTTTTAAGGTTATTAGGTTATAAGGGGTCAGAATATTCTGAATACTCTGAGTAATCCGAGTACTCAGAATAATCCGATTTCTCCGATAATTCAGATTATTCCGACTATTCCGCCCCAATCCTTTAGAGCCAAAGGAGCTCGGAGGAGTCGCGACCAATGTCTCCCATCTTGGGAGCAACGTCGTCCAGGAGGAGAAGCAAGTGCTTCTGGAAGAGGTCGATGAAGTCGTTGGTGGCAGGTGTCTCCTGAGCGGCGCCGAAAGCGACGTCCGAGGTGTTCTTGCCGGCCATGGCGAAGCAGAGGGGATAACGTGACAGGACTGGGAGCAACACTTGACTCCACCATTGTCCCGAGGGGTCGTGCTGCACGCCGCACTCGGTGATAGTCATCATCTTGTTCTTCTGGCGCGACAGGACATGCATCCACGACAGGCAAGAGTCCAACTGGGCGGCGAAGTGTCGGGAGGTGTCACATTGGTAGGCATCGCAACCGAGCATATCCACGCGGTCGTTGCCGGGATAGCGGTGTTGGAAAAGTTCGTCGTTCCACTCCCCCTGCAGGTCGGTGGTGAAGCACCATATCGGCTTGGTATAGAGGCGGTCACGCATATAGTCCTGCACCATGTTCCACAACTGGATGAACTCCTCGTCGGAGCAGTTGCCGACACCCCACCAGTAGTCGTTGCTGTTGTAGTGATCCCACGGGCGGAAGATGTACGGGATGGAGCGTCCGTCCTTGGTTTGCAGCGTCTTGAGAAAAGCAACCAACTTCTGCAAGCCGCCGACGAACTTGGCATTCTTCTCGCCCCCCTTCAGGATGCTCTGTACGGCCGATGGTTGAGAGACATCGGTGGCAGGGCCTTCCGTGAGCGGGTTGCGTGGATGCCAACTCAGCACGATGATGCCGCCGCGCTTGTGGTGTTTGATGATCTCCTCGCGGATGGCCTTGAAGGGAATGCTGTCTTGGTTGCAGGTGTTGCCCAACTCGATGCCGCTCAGGTCGAACCCGACCACGGCTGGGTAGTCGCCAGCGACGGCGTGCGTGTCGGAACTGTCCTTTTCCATCTGCCAAGAGTGCCCACAGAAAGGGTCGTCCACGTGTCCGTACATGATGCCGTGCAGACGTAAGGTGTCCAGGCGCGTCATCAGACGGCTATGGGGGGTGGTGAAGACGAAGTCCGTCTGTTTGTTGGATTCGCATCCGCTCAACAGGGCGATGGCAAGTGTGGCCAGAAGAAGAATCTTTTGCATCATTGGGGCAAAAATAGTTAGTCTTGTTGATAGTTCCTTCATGAAACGGTGCAAAGATAAAGATTTTTTGTGATACAATGATACATTATTCCATCTATTTGTAGTATTCTACTACATTTTTCCAGTTTCGCAAACTGACACTTGCGAAACTGGAGAGGAGTTAACTGGAGTTAAAAGGAGTTATCGCTTTGCTCGGGGAGTTAACGGACGATACTAAAGATAGACCTCGACCACATGCTGTCCCGGAGTGGCGGGAACGATGTTGCCCGAAACGGGGGTGCCGTCCAGGACGAGACGTTGGACACCTTTCTGTCGGCCTTCGGGATTGTGGACGTGGATGGTGAATACGGCATCGCGCAAAGTGCGTCGGACGGTGTATTCCTTCACATCGGCCGACAGGCAAGGGTCAATCTCCAGACCATTGTAGGTAGGTTTGATGCCCAACAGATATTGGCTGACGGTGTACCACATCCAGGCGGCGGTGCCCGTGAGCCAAGAGTTCTTGCCCTCGCCCGGACGGGCGGCATCCTTGCCAGCCACCATCTGGCAGTTGACGTAAGGTTCCACCTTGTGGAGCGTCTGGTCGGTCAGGTACATCGGACAGATCTTCTGGAACAATTCCCATGCATCGTTGCCACGACCTGCCACGGTGTCGCCAATGATGACCCACGGGTTGTTGTGACAGAAGATGCCCGCATTCTCCTTGTAACCAGCAGGATAGCTGGAAATCTCGCCCATCTCGACGTGATAGGTGGTGTAGGCGGGGTTGTTGAGCACCATGCCGTGCGGGCTGTCGAGGTACTTCTTGCAGCTGTCCAACGCCTTGTCCACCAATCCCTCTTTCAGTCCGATGCCCGCCATGGTGCACCAGCCTTGCGACTCGATGAAGATCTTACCCTCCTCGTTCTCGTTGCTGCCAATCTTATGGCCGAAGTAGTCGTAGGCGCGGAGGTACCATTCGCCGTCCCAGCCATGTCGGCGCACCGCCTCGATCATGTCGTCGATGCACTTCTGGGCACGGTCGGCCTCGGCTTGTTGACCCAGGTGTTGGCAGAGTTCGACATATTGACGACCGCAGAAGACAAAGAGACCGGCAATCATCAACGACTCGGCTTGGCTGCCCTCGGTCTTGTTCTCGGTGGTCTGGAAACTCTCGTTCGGGTCCCAACTGAAGCAGTTCAGGTTCAGGCAGTCGTTCCAGTCGGCACGTCCGATGAGCGGCAATAGGTGTGGTCCGAGGTTCTCGACAACGTGGTTGAACGAGGTGCGGAGGTGCTCCATGAGGCTCACTTCGCTGCCAGCGACGTTGTCCCAAGGCACCTGTTCATCGAGGATAGAGAAGTCGCCCGTCTCCTTCAAGTAAGCTATCGTGCCGAAGATGAGCCACATAGGGTCATCGTTGAAGCCGCCGCCGATGTCGTTGTTGCCGCGTTTGGTGAGCGGCTGGTACTGGTGGTAGCAACCGCCGTCGGGGAACTGCGTCGAGGCGATGTCGATGATGCGTTGGCGGGCACGGCTCGGAATCTGGTGAACGAAACCGACCAAATCTTGGTTGGAGTCGCGGAAGCCCATGCCACGGCCGATGCCGCTCTCGAAGAACGATGCGGAACGGCTGAAGTTGAAGGTAATCATGCACTGATACTGACTCCAGATGTTGACCATGCGGTTCAGACGTTCGTCCGACGACTCGACCACAAACTTGCTCAACAGACCATCCCACAAAGCACGCAACTCGGCAAAGGCGGCATCAACGGCCTCGGTGGTGGCGAAACGGGCAATGGTCTCCTGCGCTTTGCGTTTGTTGACCAACGTCACGTCACTGTCCTGGCTGGAGATAAGTGTGCCGGCCTTTTTGCGCTCGATGTCGGCGGCGCAGAATTTCTCGTTCTGCTCGTTCTCGACATAGCCAAGGACGAAGATATAGTCACGGCTCTCGCCTGGTTGCAGCGTCACTTCTATATAATGAGAGGCAATCGGACTCCACCCATGTGCCAGACTGTTGGCCGGTTTGCCCTCCACGACACATTGCGGATTGCTGAACTCGTTGTAGAGACCGATGAACGACTCGCGGTCGGTGTCGTAGCCCTGTACCGGTACGTTGACACTGTAGTAAGCATAGTGATTGCGACGTTCTTTGTACTCCGTCTTGTGGTAGATGACACTGCCGTCAATCTCCACCTCACCGGTACTCCAGTTGCGCTGGAAGTTCTCCATGTCGGTGGCAGCATTCCACAGGCACCATTCGGCGAGGCTGAACAACTTGAACGAACGCACCTCTTTCGACGTGTTGGTCAGCGTCAGCTTCTGCACCTCCGCCCACGTCTTGAGCGGAACGAAACAGAGCAACGAAGCGGTGATGCCGTTCTTGCTGCCCGTGATGCGGGTGTAGTTCATGCCGTGGCGGCACTCGTAGCTGTCCAACGGCGTCTTGCAGGGCTTCCATCCGGGGTTCCAGACGGTGCCGTTGTCATTGATATAGAAGTATCGACCGCCGTTGTCCATCGGCACACCGTTATAGCGGTAACGGGTGATGCGGCGGAACTTGGCATCCTTATAGAAGTCGTAGCCGCCGCCCGTGTTGGAAATCAGTCCGAAGAAGTCCTCGTTACCCAGATAGTTGATCCAGGGGAAAGGGGTGGCGGGTTCGGTGATGACAAACTCGCGAGCCTGGTCGTCGTAGTGACCGTAAATCTTGTTGCTCATAGTCAAAGTGTTGATTTTTACAGGAGCAAAATTATAGATAAATCCCAACTCTTGCAAGAGCTGGGATTTTATTCTATGTCATTTGGATAAAATAGTACAGATATTTGTCGAAATTATCGAGGCAAAGGCCCGGAAGTGACGTCAGATTCTCATCTTGACTGTCCAACTTCCGCTGCGGAGGCGGAGCAGGAAAATGGTGCCTCGAATACCAAGTTCGAGCGCCATGGCAATCCAGTAACCGACCAACCCGAAGCCCAGTACCTTGGTGAAAATGAGCGCCAAAGAGATGCGGACCAACCAGATGGAGGCCAAGTTCATGCCGCACGGCACCAAGGTGTCGCCCGCTCCGACGAAAGCACCGTAACTGACAATGGCGGCGGCAAACATCGGTTCGGCAAATGCCTCAATGCGGAGGACGTAGGTGGTGAGTGCCTGCACTTCGAGGTCGGGGGTCATGAGTGCCATGACATAGGGCGCTCCGACGAACATGATGATGCCCATCACGGTCATTACAATCATACCCATACCCACCGAGATGCGGGCAAAGGAGCGCGCCAAAGGGGTTCGTTGTGCTCCGATGCTTTGTCCCACCAGGGTGGTGGCGGCATCGGCAATACCGAAGCCTGGCATGTAGCAGAGTCCCTCGATGATGATGCCAAAGGCATTGGCGGCAATGGCGATGGTGCCCAACGGCGCGATGATGATGGTGCTGGCAATCTGGGCAGCGCACATCACAAAATGTTCTGCCCCCATAGGCCAGGCAATGTGCCACCATTTCTTGAGGATGCGCACCAGTCTCTGCCGGGTCTTTTCGTTGGGGTGGTTGCTCTCGGTCGATGATTCACTCGACGGCTCGTTGGCTCCCTTCTTGTCAAGCGACAGTTTGAGCGTGTCGTTATACAGCAGGAGATAGGCGGTGGTGACCAGAGCAATCAGGAAATAGGCCAACGCCGAACCGATAGCGGCACCCAGTACGCCCATGTGGAAGTGAAAGATGAAGATGGAGTTGAACACCACATCGAGCACACACGCCACCGACAGCAGGATGCTGGGTACCTTGACATTACCCACACTTCGCAACATACCGGTCGAGAGGGTGAGCAACATCATCAACGGTATCATGCCGGTAAAGATGGCAAAGTAGATGGAGGCATCATCCACAATCTCGGGCGAGCCGCCCAACCAATGTGGCAGGTAGGGCGAGATGGCCAATCCGATGGCACACAGCAGAATACTGAACACCAACGACGCCACCAGGCCGATGCGCAGTATGTTGCGGGCCTCCTGGTTGCGTTTGGCTCCAATCTGGTGAGCTACCTGCACGCAGAAACCGGCTCCCACCGAGTTGCACAGACCGCTCATCAGCCAGGTGCTCGAACTGACCAGTCCGATGGAGGCCGATGCCGTGGCACCCAGGCTGCCCACCATGGCGGCGTCGATATACTCCATCAGGATCTGCATCAGTTGCGCCAGCATGGCAGGCACACTGAGGTAGGCGGTCAATATAATACGATCGCGGAGAGACAGACCTGCCCCTTCGCGGATACGTTCCAAAAGTATGTCTTTCGTGCCTTTGCTCATCGGTGGATAGTGTGACAATCAGGGTTGTGCAATATAATTGTTGAAGCGGCGAAGTGCCTCGTGCAGTGTTGCGTGCGTACAGGCCAGATTGATACGGAGGAATCCTTCTCCGGCGCGACCATAGTCGGACCCGACCGAGAACCATACCTTGGCATCAATGAGCAGCCGGCGTGCCAGTTCATGACTGTCGATGCCCCATCGCTGACACACCGCACGGCAATCGACCCACAGGAGGTAGGTGCCTTGCAGTTCGGCACAGGGGAGGGCTAACTCCTTGCGTGCCAAGAGATAGTTGTCGTAGATGTAACTGCGCAGTTCGTCCAACCATTCGCCTCCTTCGGTATAGGCGGCAATAACTGCCTCGACACCGAACGGATTGACGTCGCACGTCTCGTTGAGGTTGATGGCGCGGTCAATGCGTCGGCGCATTTCGTCGTCGGGACAGACCAGGAAGGCATTTTGCAGACCGGCGATGTTGAACGACTTGCTGGGCGAGAGGCAGACGACGTAACGAAGGTCAGCAAGTCGCTGGTCTTTTTCTCGACTCGCTTCTACCACACGCGCCATTGGATGATACAATCGGTTGGGGGCGGTTATCTCGTTGTGAATCTCGTCGCTGATGAGGGTAACGTGGTGACGGGCACAGAGTTGCGCCACACGGAGCAGTTCCTCCTCGCTCCAGATGCGCCCGATGGGGTTGTGGGGATTGCAGAAGAGGAGCGTTGTGGTCTTCTCTTGCGCCAGGGCCAACTCCAGCTGCTCCCAATCGATGTCGTAGCGCCAGGTGTTGTCCGTTGGGTCCAACTCACCGAGGACGGGTACCTCCAGCACCTGACAACCGGCATTGCGCACCAGGTTGAAGAACATGTTATAGACCGGCGTGAGGATGACTACGTTGTCGCCCACCTGACACTGCGCCTTGAGCACGGCGGCGATGGCAGGTATCACGCCGATGGTATAGAGAATGTGCTGAGGGTCGATGTTCCACTGATGACGTGTGGCGAACCAGTCGCCAATGGCGGCATAGTACGCATCGGGCACAATCGTATAGCCGAAACACCCGTGGGTGGCACGACGCACGATGGCCTCCTGCACACACGGTGCCGTGGCAAAATCCATGTCTGCCACCCACAGCGGCAGGACATCGGGGTTGGAACACTCGTCCCACTTGACACTGTTGGTGTGACGACGCTCTATGGGTTGGTCAAAGTTGTACATGCTGGATTTTGTTATAGAGGCAAATGAAGGCTAATGGGCTCTACGAGCCGCTAAAAGTTCACTTCGTTCACGCTAATGGCCTATGGCGCTAACAGAGGGAAGAGGCTATCAATTGTCAATTATCAATTATCAATTTTCAATTTCCCGTCGCCCCTACCTCGCGCTTTTAATCGGGTTAAATTTTGGTCAATAATGGGTCTGGATTCGGTGATTGATTTCGGTTGATTCAACCTTGCGCCAATCAATACCCAATCGATACCCAATCGATACCCGACCATCATCGCGAGGGTAGGGCGAGGGAGGGGGAAAAGCGAGTTTAGAGGGAGTTAAAGGAGTTAGGGGAGATAAGGAAGATAAAGACGATAGAAAACGTCCCTAAAAGCCTTAGCAGGAAAGATAATTGAAAGGAAAAGAGCTATCGTCTTTATCTTCTCAGCGTCCCTTGGGACGTGATAACTTCTTGTACTTCTTTATCTCCTTCCGTTAAGCTTTGCTTGCTCCGCTCTCTACTTTGCAGTCGGCAGGGGTTTTTTGGTTCTCGTCGAAGATGAGTTCGCCAATCTTGCCCTCCACTTGGATGTGTCCGGAGGTAGGGTTCTTGATCGAGGTGATATCGCCCTTGATGGTGGCTTGGACGGTGCTGTACTCGAAGTTGAGGTTGGC
>JAEEGK010032625.1_pt1 | contig 10176 bp, 11 predicted proteins | sample 8958771 | NCBI WGS metagenome assembly JAEEGK01 (sample SAMN16246547, study PRJNA631951) | gut metagenome | biome: gut microbiome; feature: rumen; material: SC-attached | host: Bos | place: Iran: Karaj | collected 2018-10 | reverse complement strand
GGTTTCGATCCATACGAAATCTGTCAGTCTACACAGCAGATTTGTTTCGAGGATGCTAAATGGGCATACGTACTCGGATCTGCAATCGCAATCAAAGAAGCAGAAAAGACAGGAGACAAAACTGGTTCTGCCGCTGCTGCTAACATCGGTAAGGGACTTCAGGCATTCTGTTTGCCAGGTTCTGTAGCTGATGACCGCAAGGTTGGTCTTGGACACGGAAACCTTGGTGCACGTCTTCTTTCAGAAGAAACACAGTGCTTCGCATTCCTCGCAGGACACGAATCTTTCGCTGCTGCTGAAGGTGCTATTAAGATTGCTGCTAACGCTAACAAGGTTCGCAAGAACAAGCTCCGCGTTATCTTGAACGGTCTTGGAAAAGACGCTGCTCAGATTATCAGCCGCATCAACGGATTCACATATGTTCAGACAAAGTTTGACTATTTCAACGGTGAAGGAACAGACAAGGCTCTTACAGTTGTAAAAGAGATTCCTTATGGTTCTAACCCAGACCGCCTTATCGTAAAGTGCTACGGTGCTGACGATGTACGCGAAGGTGTTGCAATTATGTGGCACGAAGATGTTGATGTTTCTATTACTGGTAACTCAACAAACCCAACACGTTTCCAGCACCCTGTTGCAGGAACTTACAAGAAGGAACGCCTGCTCGCTGGTAAGAAATACTTCTCTGTAGCTTCTGGTGGTGGTACAGGTCGTACACTTCACCCGGACAACATGGCTGCAGGTCCAGCTTCTTACGGCTTCACTGATACTTTGGGTCGTATGCACTCAGACGCTCAGTTCGCCGGATCTTCTTCAGTTCCAGCACACGTAGAGATGATGGGCTTCATGGGAATGGGTAACAATCCTATGGTTGGATGCACTGTTGCGTGCGCTGTTGCTGTCGCTGGTAGCTTCTAACCAATCCCTCTGACCGTCTGATGGGTGCACGCAACAGTGCATCCAACGGCGGCCGATAAATCGGCCGAGCCGAAAGTAGGAAAATGCTAAAAAACAGTCCCGATGGACTGTTTTTTTTAACGCATTTCCGATTTGGGCATGCACAGTAGCGTGCGCTGTAGCCGTAGCCAATGCCTTCATATTGAAATATGCATTCTGGGAACCCTGAGCTTGTCGAAGGGGCCTAAAGAAACAACGTCATTGCGAGGAGCGAAGCTCCGTGGCAATCCAGAGTTTTAAAGTATGGATTGCCACGCCTTCGGCTCGCAATGACGTTTTTTTTATGTGACAATCTTTTTTTACAAAACCCATTTTTCGTAGTATAATTATCCTTATGAAAAAGGAACCAAAAATTTCAAGCTTAATCGACAAGGCTTGTTTTGATTATAACCTCATAGAAGACGGAGACCGCATTTTGATTGGTGTAAGCGGGGGAAAGGATTCTACTGTACTTGCTGAATATTTTTCGAACAGGGCTAAGCGGCCGTTTTGTGGATTTACTTATAAGGCTCTTCATATACAAAGCGATTTTGCTCCACGATTTCCAATAAAAATCAGAAACCTTTTTAAGAAATGGGATGTTCCTTTTGAATCACTTAAAATAAATATTAGTGCACGTGTAAAAGAAGGTCAGAAGATGAGCTGTTACTGGTGTTCAACTCAGCGCCGTACAGAGCTTATCCGTTATGCAATGGAACATGGCTATAACAAAATTGCACTTGGCCACCACATGGATGATATTCTTGAAACTCTGTTAATGAATGTACTTCAAAAAGGAGAGTTGTCTACAATGATTCCATCCTTGCAGTACGAAAACTATCCTGTAAAAATAATCCGTCCGCTTTGTTATGTTGCAGAAGACCGCATTATAAAATATGTAGAAGAGCAAGGCTATAAACAGTTTACCTGTACCTGCGATTTCCAGGATAATTCTACCCGTAAAGAAGCAAAGAAAAAACTAAAGCAGCTCACCGGCGGCAAGCTGGAAGTAAAGGAAAAGTTGTTTACAGCAATTCAAAATATAAAGTTGGAATACCTTCCGTAAAGTGGATTGCTTCGTCGCAGCGCTCCTCGCAATGACTGTCATTGCGAGGCCGAAGGCCGTGGCAATCCACTTATTTAATATTCTCCTGAATAAATTTCATCTTCAGATTCTTCAGCTTTTCAGAAATTGAAACCTTATAAATATGCGGATTCAAAATGCGCTTATATGATTCGTCGAAGGTGTCGAGCTGGTCCTGCATATTCTTATGGCTTATCTTAAGCTGTTCTGCGTCGCTCAAACGAGGCTGTACGCGTTCCCCGTTAGAAATGCGTTTTTTCAAAAGTGGTTCAATTCTTGCAGCTGTGAAAGAGAACTGTCTGTAATCTACCATCGGGTGATAGTAGCGGTATTCTTTTCCAGTTTCCAAAACTTCATCTTCAAGAGCAAGAATATCTGCGCAGGCCATTCCTTTTTCATCATAAAGACGGAATACATTTTTGATTCCAGGGTTTGTTGTCTTGGCAGGGTTGTCGCTGAACTTCATTGCCGGAGTCATGCCGCCTGTAGTTTTATCGTGGCGTGCACAAAGCTTATATACACCAGTAAATGACGATTCGTTACCACCTGTTACCATATGAGTTCCAACACCCCAGCTGTTTATAGGAGCGTTTCCTGCAACAAGTGTAGAAATGATTTCTTCTGTAAGCTCGTTTGAAACACTGATTTTTGCCTGAGGGTATCCGGCATCGTCCAAGGCTTTACGAACTTCGCGTGTCAAATAAGAAATATCACCTGAGTCAAGACGAACACCAAAATTGTAGCCCTGTTTTACAAGTTCACCGCCTGCAATGATTGCATTCTTTACACCAGACTTAAGTGTGTCGTATGTATCAATCAAAAATACAGAATTCTGAGGATAGATTTTTGCATATTCACGGAAGGCTTCGAGTTCGGAAGAATGAGACATAATCCATGAGTGTGCCATTGTTCCCATAACAGGAATTCCATAAAGCTTACCGGCAAGAGTATTAGAAGTTCCGGCTGCACCACCAATATAAGAAGCACGGGTTGCACTCATTGCACCATCAGGACCCTGCGCGCGGCGAAGTCCAAATTCCATGATTGGAGCTTTTTTACTTGCAAGCCAGATACGTGCAGTTTTTGTTGCAATAAGACTCTGGAAGTTTACGTGATTCAAAATAAGTCCTTCAAGAATCTGAGCTTCAATAAGATTTGCGTGAATACGAACAAGCGGTTCCTGAGGGAAAATTACAGTTCCTTCATCCATTGTGTAAAGGTCACCTGTAAAGTGCCAGTCTTTAAGGTAATCAAGGAAGCCCTGTTCAAAAATTTTCTGCTCAGCAAGATACTTAATATCATCTTCGGAAAAACGGAAAGAGGTGAGTGCGTCGAGCAAAGTTTCATTACCAGCCAGAACAGAAAATCCTCCGTTAAAAGGATTACGGCGGAAGAACATATCAAACACAACCTGCTCATTCATGTTTTCTTTCCAGTAGCCCTGAGCCATTGTAAGCTCATAAAAATCTGTAAAAAGCGCGCTGTTGATTGTGCTGTTTTCGATAATTGGATTCATATTAATTAAACTCCTCTAAGCTGATCTCTTTTTCCTTCTGCGATTCATCCGGCGTACGCGGACGCTTGTTGTATTTATATGTTAGTCGGGCAACTAATTTTCCCGAAACAAAATGACTTGCAAATGCAAGAAACTTCCATTTGAATCTATAAAGCGATGTCATCTTTCCTTTGAATGCGCGATTCAAACATTGAGCAACAACCTTCTGCGGTGGAATGCCACCTTTTACTTCCGGTCTTGCCCCGTTTGATGCAACATTTGCAAACTCTGTACTTACAGAACCAGGACAAAGTGCATGAACTTTAATTCCCTTATCCTTAAGCTCGGCAGCCAGTGCTTTAGAAAAACTCAATACATAAGCTTTTGTTGCAGCGTATACAGCAAAGTTTCCAAGCGGCATGAATGCTGCAAGGCTTGAAGTATTTATGATTACAGAATCTTTTTTTAAGTAAGGCAGTGCAATTCCGCATATTCCAGTCAACGAAGTACAATTAAGCTCTACCATATCCATTTCTGCTTTTACAGAAGTTTCTTCAAAAGGCCCGTAAGTTCCAAAACCTGCATTGTTTATTAAAAGCCCAATCTGAATGCCGCTTTCAACCTTTACAAGCTTTTCGTGTTCTGATTTTAATAAATCTTCAAGCAGATTTATTCCATCGCGTGAACCAAGGTCTATCTGAATCGGTTTAACGGTTATAAAGTTTTTTGTCTCATTTATTTCTTTTGCAATCTTTTTAAGATTTTCCAGTCTGCGAGCAACAATCCAAATTTCATCAAAATCATATTTCTGTGCAACCTGAACTGCAAATTCCTTGCCCATTCCAGAACTGGCACCGGTTATGATTGCAATATTTTTCATATATATATTATAACATTTTGGAATAGGTGTATCAATTCCACGTCATTGCGAGCGAAGCGTGGCAATCCATGTCATTCCCGTGCTTGACCCGACAATGATGTGATGTGGTAGTTGAGCCTGTCGAACCCACTTGCTATAATATATATATGAAATTTAAACCAAGTTGCCTGCTGCTATTTGTTCTCGCATTCTGTGGCTGCAAAAATTATAAAAAGATAAATGAACACGAAATCCAGCTGCACCAGCGTGGGCGGGATATTCTTGAATATATAAAACTTGTTGAACAGCAGAAATCTAAGGCTATAGATGACTTTATACTGGCACTGCCGCTTGAAGAACGTATTGCTCAGCTTTTTGTGGTAAACATTGTAGGAAACGAAACTTTTATCCCTGTAGAAGAAAACATTGCAGGCGGATTTCTATATTTCAGCTACAACATTTCGGACTCAGTAAAAGGAATGATGGATTTTAATCAGTCAATCATAAACTACTGTAAGGAAAATAATAAAATCCCGCCGTTTTTGTCTGTTGATCAGGAAGGCGGATACGTAAACAGACTTCGCAATTTGAACGGTCCTCTTCCTTCTGCAGAACGTGTTGCAAAAGTACTTGACCCGGTAAATGCTGGTGACCTTTATATGTATCAGGGATATCAAATGAAGGCGCTGGGCTTTAATATGAATTTTGCACCTGTTGTAGAAGTCTGCACAAAAGACAACGAACAGTTCCTTACAGAACGAAGCTTCGGCTCTTTGCAGAATGTTCTTTCTTACGGCGATTTCTGCATAAGTTCATACGAAGCTCCAGGAGTAGGAATAGGCACAGTTATAAAGCATTTTCCCGGCAATACAAATACAGACCCTCACACAGGCCTTCCCGAAATTGAATGGGACGAACAGACTTTAAACATGCAGCTTGAACCGTTCCGTCAACTTGTAAAAAATCAGCCGGCTGGAGTTTTAATGTCGCATGCCAGGGTAAAAGGCTATGATGAAAAAAATCCGGCTTGTCTTTCTAAGTATTGGGTCACAGAGGTTCTTCGCAACGAATTCGGCTACAACGGAATAATTTTTTCTGATGATATTTTTATGGGTGCTCTTGCCGACAACGGATATCCTCCGGAAGTTGCTGTTATTGCGGCAATTGAAGCCGGCATAGACTGCATTATGATTTCTGAAAAACGAATTGAGCCTTGTGTAAAAATCCTTACGGAAAAAGCAAAGCAGGAACCTGATTTTGAAAAAAGACTCAACGAATCTGTACGCCGCATGTTTGAATACAAAATCAAGCAGAAATATCTGGAAGTTTTCCTGAACCAGAACGGCATGTACGAAGTCAGAATAACATATCCGGAGCCTGACACACGTTTAAGAAATGATAAATTCAATGTGGCAAAACAAAAGAATATTGCACTTTATACGGAAAATTTTAAATGAAAAAAGAAAAAGATAAACTTAGCGGCGCACAGGGTTTTGAAAAATTTTACTCAGATTTATACGGCGAACGATGGGAATCTCTCAAACAGGCCTTTGCAGCTCCGTCAGATTCCGTAGAATATCATGTTCCGGGCTCACAAAAATCATATTTTTTAGACAGCGCAAGCATCCTTGCAGCACTTTGCCTTCCGCTTGAAAATGCAACAGACATATTAGATCTCTGCGCCGCACCAGGAGGAAAAACTCTTGTACTTGCAAGCCGCATGCCAGCAGACGCACACCTTTCTTCAAATGAACGCTCTGCACAACGTAAACACCGTCTTGCAACAGTTGTAGAAGAATGTCTTCCGCCACAAATAAGTGAGCGCATAACTGTTTCCTGCAGCGACGGTTCAACCTGGTGTACCCGCCAGACCGAATGCTTCGACAGCATCTTATTGGACGCACCTTGTTCCTCAGAACGCCATGTCATTGCAGATCCAAAATACCTTAATGTATGGTCGCCATCCCGAATAAAAACAGTTGCTATGGAGCAGTGGGCACTTCTTTCAAGCGCATACAGACTTCTTCGTTCAGACGGCTACCTTTTATATTCAACCTGTGCCTTAGCACCTCAGGAAAACGACCAGATGATGGAACGGCTCGTAAAAAAGTTTCAGAAAGAGGGCAGCAGCGGTTTTTCTTTTGTTGAACCATCACCAGATTTGTCAAAAATATCACATTGTGCAAGTCTAACACTTCCTGAATACGAAAAAACTCAATACGGCTATCAGATATTACCAGATACTTCAAACGGGGCAGGACCCATCTATTTTTCGCTTATAAAAAAATCATAATAAAAAATCACCTATTTTGCTAAACCATCTTGATTTTTACGCATTTTAAGACGATAATATATAGAGAGTTATAGGAGTATTTTGATGCCAACCAGTAAGGAAAGTGAAGATAAACTTCAGAAAATCATGGAAATTGAACGTCAGCTCAATGAAATACAGGACGTTGACGTACTTCTTGAAAGAATTCTTACAGAAACAAGGCACATCGTAAATGCCGATGCAGGATCAATTTACGTTGTCGAAGAAGACCGCATTAAAATTAAATATGGTCAGAATGATACGCATCTTAAAGAACTCGCTCCCGGAGAAAAGCTTCCTTACAGCTGTTTCTCTTTTCCTATTAACGAAAAACAAATCTGCGGCTATGTAGCTTCTACAGGTAAATCAGTAAATATCGAAGATTGTTACGAAATCCCAGAATCAGAGCCATACAAGTTTAATAAAAACTCTGATATCATGACAAATTACCGCACCAAGTCTATGTATACATTCCCGTTGAAAAATGCAAACGGAACAATTCTTGGTGTATTGCAGATTATCAATAAGCTTGACGAAAACGGAACAGTAATTTCTTTTGACGACGAAGATGAGCTTTTGATCGGACACTTTGCAGTAAGTGCCGTTCAGGCTTTAGGACACGCTTACCTTACAAGCAACATGGTAAAACGCATGCTTAAAATGGCAGAGTTCCGTGATCCAAAAGAAACTTATCCTCATGTTGAACGTGTTTCTTCATTCGCAATGGAAATTTACGACCGCTGGGCATTCAATCACAATGTTCCACAGGCCGAAGTTCAGAAATACCGTGATAACCTTAAGATTGCCGCTAAATTCCATGATGTTGGAAAGGTTGGTATTTCAGATGTTATCCTTAAAAAGACATTCCCTCGTTTTACAGAAGAAGAACGAAATATCATGAAGGGTCACACCTGCATTGGTGCACAGCTCTTTGAACCAATAGAATCTAGTCTTGATGTTATGGCTCAGGAAATTGCACTTCATCATCACGACCGTTGGGATGGTGGAGAAACAGGTTATCCTGGAGACGTTAAGCTCGAAGATTTTTCTATCAAAGACGGAGTTGTTCCAAAGGCAGAGCCTCTCAAAGGTAAAGATATTCCTTTGAGCGCACGCATTGTTGCAGTTGCCGACGTATTTGATGCTTTAAGCCACAAGCGCTGCTACAAAGAGTCGTGGTCAATGGATGATTCTTTTGAAGAGATTCAGAACAGCGCAGGTTCGCACTTTGACCCTGAAGTAGTTTACGCCTTCATGCAAATCAAAGACCGTATCTGCTCAATCCAGATGGCCTTCCCAGATGATGAATAAGCCTTACAAATTCCTTATCACAACTCTGTCCAGACAATTCGCAAACTTTTCGAATTTCTTTTTGTCGTAGCCTTCGTGGTAAGGTTTTGAAAGACCAAGCTGTACAAGCTGCAAATTAAAATCTCTTTCGCTTAATCTTTCCTTGATTATTTCTTTTGTAAATTCAGTGCCTCGGTCGTTTATTGCGAGCACTCCTTTTTGTACGAGTCTGTCTGCAAAAACAATATCGCGGGTAATTACTAAATCTGTTCCGCTTTTGGCATGTTCGAAAATATAATTATCAGCCGAATCTTTTTGAGGGTCTGTTGTTATCATTGTAAAGGAATCTGGAAAATCGCAGGTAATATTTTTATTTGCAACAAAAAAAACTTTTATGCCTTTTTTTGTGCCATATTCTGTAACATGATTTCTAACTAAAAGAGGGCAGGAATCTGCGTCGACCCAGATATTTTTTATCAATTCAAATCTCTTATAATACTTTGTTTATTTTATCAATCATTGCAATTGTGCGTCGTTCAAGTTCTTCACCTTTTTCATCGTCAATTATCTGAACCTGACCGTTCTGCATTTTTTCTTTTGCAACTGCATTTGATTTTTCTTTGTATACTTCATCGCAAAGCATAATGCCTGCAAGAATTGAAGTCTGTAATGGGGTTTTTATTGAATCTATCTGGCTAACGTCATTTACAATACGAGAGTAATATCCTAAAAGTTTGTTAAGATATTCTTCGTCTTCGTTTGCCTGGATTGTGAAGCTTGTTCCTAAAAGATTTATTTGAAGCTTGCCCATTAGAAAATATCAAAACCTAACTGATCTTTAGACTCAGGATCAGATTCAGCATCGTCTTCAACAACTTCTTCTGATTCTTCTACTGGTTCTTCAATTGGAACTTCTTCAAAAGGTGGTTCTTCTGGTTCTGTAACAGGCATCATCTGTTCAAAGCTCATTTCTGTAACTGGTACAGGAGCTTCTTCTTCAACAGGTTCTTCGATTGGTTCTGCCTGTGGAGGTTGTGCCTCGGCAATAGAACCGGCTTTCTTCAATACAGAATGTTCGATTGAATTGAGCCGGTCAATTGCTTTAATGATACCAGACTCGATCGTTTTTTGTTCGCTTTCAAAAGCTGTAAGCTGCTCCGTTTTGGCAGAAAGTGCATTTGTGAGCTCTGAACATTTATTGCGCAGAGCAGCATTTTCGCCTTCAAGCTGTTTGATTTTTTCAACAGCGCTTTCAACCTTTTGTTCTAACAATAAAACCTGATCGAGTGATATCATATTTCTTTTTCCTAAGCCTTAAGTGCTTTCTTAGCTTCTTCTACGACAGCCTTAAAAGCAACAGGATCTTCAATAGCCATATTAGAAAGAGCCTTGCGGTTCAATTTAATACCTGCTTTGTTTACTCCGTTGATGAACTGTGAGTAAGTAAGTCCTTCTTCGCGAACAGCAGCGTTAATACGAGCAATCCACAAAGAGCGGAATTCATGCTTACGGTCACGGCGGTCAACATATGCGTGACCAAGTGCCTTAGTTACAGCATCTTTTGCTGGCTTGTAGTTTGATTTTCTGTCGCCACGGAAGCCTTTAGCAAGCTTCAAAATCTTTACACGGCGATTCTTTCTTTTTGTTCCGTCTATCGCTCTTGACATCGTTATCTCCTATTAACCATAAGGAAGCATCTGCTTTCTGATCTTCTTTGCGTCTGCTTCATCTACATAACCTGCTGCGCGCAAGTTTCTCTTTCTTTTAGGAGAACGCTTTGTCAAAATATGACGAAGGTTCTGCTTCTTGTGCTTAACCTTGCCAGTACCAGTAAGAGAGTATCTCTTGGCAGCTGACTTTTTAGTCTTCATTTTAGGCATTTTTAAACCCCTTATTTTGCGGCTTTTGCTGAGATTGTCATTGACATGTTTCTGCCGTCCATAGCAGCAGGCTTTTCAATGTTGTACGCCGAGGTAAGTCGCTTTAACACCTCATTCAGAACTTCAAAGCCGAGCTCTGTGTGAGCAAGTTCACGTCCGCGGAAACGGATTGTGACTTTAACCTTGTCACCCTCGTCCAGAAATTCCTGTATATGTTTGGCCTTAGTATCCAGATCTCCGGAGCCTATTTTAGGCTGCATGCGGATTTCCTTAAGCTTCAATACCTTCTGATTCTTCTTGGCGTCACGGAGCTTTTTTTCC
>JAEEGK010032622.1_pt1 | contig 10177 bp, 8 predicted proteins | sample 8958771 | NCBI WGS metagenome assembly JAEEGK01 (sample SAMN16246547, study PRJNA631951) | gut metagenome | biome: gut microbiome; feature: rumen; material: SC-attached | host: Bos | place: Iran: Karaj | collected 2018-10 | reverse complement strand
GTATTATAATCCAAATATTTATCCGTCTGCAGAATATGACCGCCGCCTGAACGAGCTTTTGACTTTTTATACGAAGTTCGTGCCCGCAAAAAATGTCCGAGTAATTCAGGCTCCCTACGAACCCGAGGATTTTTACAATGCAGTTGGAACACGCGAAAATCCGGAGCTTGCAAAAGAACCAGAACGTGGAGAACGCTGCAGACGCTGTTATGAATTACGATTGCGTTACACCTACGACTACGCCTGCGCCAACAATTTTGATTATTTTTGCACAACGCTTTCAATTAGCCCGTTTAAAGATGCGGATATGATTAATGAAATTGGAGAGGCCCTTGAATCAGCGATCCCTGAGCCTGTCGAAGGGCCTCGTTGGTTGACCTCCGACTTCAAAAAGAAAAACGGTTTCAAACGTAGCCTTGAGCTTAGCGCAGAATATAACTTATACCGCCAGGAATACTGCGGTTGTATTTATTCTATTCAGCCTCAAACAGATCAATCTGCTTGCCAATCTCTTCAATAGATGCTTCTACAGCTTTTGAAACGCCTGCAAGTGTAAGACCGGCATCCTGCATCTTGTCGGCACTCAAGCCCATTTCATCCATACTCTGGCCCATAACTTTTGTTTCGTTCTGCAAAACATCAACATCGTTAATGATAGCCTGGCTGGCAGTAGTAATTTCCTGAGAAGCACTTTGTACCTGATCAGTACTTTCGTTCATATCGCTTAAAGCATCAAGGATCTGTGAAGAACCCTGCTGCTGTTCTGTCATGGCTTCCTTAATCTGCTGAACAAGTGTATCTGTTTCGCGGATTTCTTTAGAAAGGTTTGCGTAATCCTGAACACCATGCTGAGTAGCCTGTACAACCATGTTGATTGCGGCCTGAATACTCTTAAGCTGAGCACCAATTGTTTTTGACTGGGCCGAAGAGGTTTCGCTAAGCTTACGGATTTCATCGGCAACTACAGCAAATCCCTGACCTGCATCACCGGCATGAGCAGCTTCGATTGCGGCATTCATTGCAAGAAGATTTGTCTGACTTGCAATATTTGCAATAACCTTGTTAGCTTCACTTAACAGCTTAGACTGATTTTCAATTTCAATAATCTGCTTCTGTAATTCATTCTGGGTTTCAACTCCATTTTGTGCAGTCTGATCAAGAACGCCAAAAGAATGAGCCATCTTATCTACAGATTTATCTACTTCGGTAATATTTCCAACCATTTCTTCTACAGCACTTGAAGCACCCTGAACAGCTTTTCCTTGTGTCTGAACCAGTTCCTCAAGACGATGAATCATATCAAGAATCTTAGAAATACTCTGTGCACTCTGCGCAACACTGTCTGTCTGATTTCTAAGGTTCATGCCTGTGTTACTGATGCTCGCTCCAATCTGAACAATTGAAGACATAAGATCTTCGATTGTACCGCTGAGTTTTCCTCCGGCTTCATCAAGCGAAACCTTAGACTGTTTCATACTGTTTATATTTCCTTCAAGACGTTCAGTTACAAGATTAAATCCGTTTGAAAGAAGAGAGGCTTCTTTTGTTAAGAAATCAGGATAGCGTTCTGAATAGTCACCCATTGCCATGAGTTCACAGCCAGAAGCAATAATTTTAAAGCTTCGGGAAACTCGTGAAGAAAGAAGGAAGAAAACAGTAATCATGATTACAGCAATTACCATAAGGCCCATGATTGTATACATAAAGAGCTTTTGATATTCACCGGAGAAGTCTGTGGTTGGACCTTCTACAACAATAAACCATTCTGTGTTTTCAATAGGACATACGCCAAAGAAGGATTTTTTCTCTGTAAAGGCCTTTGGGTTTCCGTCAAGGTATTCTTCTCTGGAAAGCTTGTTGAATTGAACATCATCAAAATAATTTGCAGTCATGATGCTGGCAGAATCGTCGTTTGTAAGATAAAGACCTTCTTTTGTAATGATGTGAATTTTACTGTTAGAAGAAAGCTTGATGTTTCGAACTGCTTCACTTAAAGCATCAAGAACTATATCTGCAGCGGCAATACCAATAAGGCGGCCGTTTTTATCAAGAACACGATAACTCAAGGTGATGTTTAAAAGGCCTGTATTTGCATCAACATAGGGCTCGGTGTAACAAACCCTAGTCTGATCTTTTACAGCATTCTGATGCCACAAGCGTGACTGCATATCAAAGTCGGCAGGAGGAACCCAGCCAATGCTTGTAAAGAGAGCGCCTCCCTCCCATAACTGTTCATAAGTAGCATAATAGAGCATGGTATTTTCTATCATGTTTTTACCCATGCCGTTTACAAGGTCCCCTATTTTTTCGCGTGGTTCAAGATAGGTAATACCATCAGAAAGGCTTACAACAAGATCATTGTATTCTCCAAGTACACCTACAACTTCCTTGTTCAAGGTTTCCATTGTTTGATTTACAGAATCAACAGTTGTTGTAGCAATAATTCTGTTCATTACAAATCTAAAACAGAAAATCAAAAATGCAGTAATGATAACCATTGAACCAATGGTCCCGATTAAAAGTTCAGTCCTTAATGAGATTTTCTTTTTAGCCATAACAAACTCCTCTTGCTACTATTAATAGTATTAAGATTATAACACGAGATTTTCAATTTGTTAAGAAAATCTGATATCATATTCCAAAGCAGAATTGAGATTGATTATGAGAAGATTATTAAATAATTGAATGCCGCCAAATTAGAATTCAAAACAATTTTTAAAATTATTTCTGTCCAAACTAACAGAATAGATTCTATTCTTATGCTTCAACGTCATTTCTATGGTATCGTAATTCTGTAAATTTTCCAGAATAAAATCTTTTTGATCTATTCCATTTACTGAAATAACAAAATCGCCAACAGAAATTTCTGGACATAGTTTTTTACCATCTTTATAGTAAATGCTTGCAACCTTTAAATTATTACCATACCTTTCTCTAACTAAATTTATTCCGAAATATCCATATCTATTTCCACCACCACTTGTATAAACCATAAGCATGCTTCGTCTAGTAAAATCACATTCTATTGGATCAAAGTTAATTACTGAATTGGAATAATCAATATATAAATCAAAATTTCGCAAGAGTACTTCGCCTAACATTATATAATCATTGGATCCAAACATAAAAGACTTCTTTTGTACCACAGTAGGAATATTCAAACATTCTTTATTATAAAAGTACATAGATTTTTGAAGCCCCATAATTCTTTTTAAACCAGACATTCTTAATTCTAAACTACCATCAATATTATCAATATTTTTCTTATATAGTGAATATGGGAGTAAATTTGTTTCTCCACCAGTATCTAATTTAGCTGAATAAGTTTTCTTATTGATTTCAACAGGAACTTCCAACACTAATGGATATTTACTAATTAATTCCACCCTTTTTCCTTTTGGATTGAAATTTTCTTTAAAGAAAACAAGTTTTTTATTTTTTGCTGAAAACAAAAATGGTAATTGGGAAAGAGTTATCATTCCAATAAATCCATTTACAGGGGTACCATCATCAAGCCAACCAAAACTATCGATGTCAGCCGGTTCAAAAAGAACGTCCTTCATTTGAAAACCTTCCGCCTGAAAATCTGGAATAACTGTTCCGGAAACATCCCAATTATAAACTGTTGAATATGTATAATTTGAAACAAATTTGTATTTTTCTTTAAATGGAGTTGAAAATGCTTGTAATACTTTTTTTTGAATTACATTTCCCATAGCTCCTGTATCAACAATTAGACATATATCTTTTTCTTCATCCCCATTTTTTATTCTCGCTTTTATCGCATAAGTTCCAAGGATGTATTCATGTAGTGTTGTTTCTCCGCTGCCCAAAACTTCAAAGGATTTTATTGCATTTTTCAAAACTTCATCTTCACCCCAGCTATTTATTTTTAATGAGGTATGTGAAAAAGATGTTTGTCCAATTTTTACTGTTTTTGTAGAATTCGTTTCTGAAGTATTATTTGATACACAAGATATATTTAATAAACATATTAATAATAGAATTCCGTATTTTCTTTTCATATATTTCCTCCGAAATTACCTGTTCGAGAATTACATTATTTTCTTAATATCATCCAGATCTGGGAGAACTCGCTGCATCTCTTCAGGCATTTCAGAAAGAGATTTATATGTCGTTACACCCATTGGTTTGTCATAATCCTGAATAACATATTCTGCAAATTGTTTATTCATACTCTTACAAAGGACGATTCCAATAGTACGATTCTCATGAGGCTTTTTAATTTTATCATCTACAATTCTAAGATATGCGCTAAGCTGGCCTAAATAAGCAGGCTTAAATTCTCCTCGTTTAAGTTCAACAACAACAAGACAGTTTAATTCCCGATTAAAGAATAATAAATCTGAGAAGAATTCTTCATTAAATGCTTCAAGATGATACTGATCACCAACAAAAGCAAAATCCTTTCCAAAGGTCATAATAAAATTCTTTACATTATGAATAATTGCATTTTCTACTACAGCCTCATCAATATCGGCTGTATCTCGCTCACCTATTTCTTCTACATTGATAAAATCTAAGAGATACTCATCCTTGAACATTTCTACAGCCTTACGAGCTAGATTTGATGGACTAATAGTTCTTTCAAAATTATTTGGAATCTCTGTATGATGTTTATAAGCTTCCTTTTTAATAAGGCCTTCAAGCACATTTACAGGCAAGTGTTCTTCTACAACAAGATGAATGTAATAATATCGTTCTTGTAGATTCTTAACCTTACTGAAGATTGCAATATGATGCGAAAAAGGAACTTTGAAGAAATCTTCAACTGGAAAATCATTCAAGTTTACGCCAGATAACTTGAAATCAGAAATAGAAACTATGGGTTTTAATTCGTCAGATACGTCTGACGAATTTACTATAGCCGGTAATTCGTCATTTAGAACAGATGTATTTGCATTTTCAAGAAAACTCCAGCTTTCATAGAAAAGTCGCATATTTTTAAGACTTGTTGCAGAAAATCCTCGTAGCCCAGGAAGATCTTTTCTCAACTGTGAACTTATAGTTTCAAGAACGCTTGTTCCCCAAGTTTTCTTTCCCTTCTTCGAGGAAAGATATCGCCCAATTCCATAATAAAGAATAAGCTGAACTCGAGTTGTCTCTTTTGCAGCTTGATACTGAGATTGTAAAATTGCTGTTTTTATTGCTTCAACTGCGGTAATTAGTTCTTTTTCCATACATATACCTCGAGTTCTAATGCAATTCAAATATAACACAAGAACAATCAGAAAACAATAAAGACCTTTATATAGAATTCAAAAAATCAATTATCATATTCCCTATAAGGAAGTTTTTCACTAAAATGTGTCTATAACTTAAAAAGGTCGCCAGAGGCCTTACACAGGAGCCCCTTATGCTTTTTTCACCGGTTGAAATTCAAGAAACTGTAAATATGTTCATGCGCCAAAAATTGGATATCCGCTGTATTACCATGGGTATTTCGCTTTTGGATTGTGCAGACTCAGACGCAAAACGTGCCTGCGACAAAATCTATGACAAAATTATGAAAAAGGCAGGCAACCTTGTAAAAGTTGGTCAGGATATTGAAAAGGAATTTGGTGTTCCTATTATAAATAAGCGCATTTCTGTTACACCAATTGCTCTTGTAGCAGGTGCAAGTAACGCCACAAGTTATGTTGATTACTGTAAAACTTTGGATCGTGCTGCAAGCGACCTTGGCGTAAACTTTTTGGGTGGTTTTAGCGCTCTTGTTCAAAAAGGTATTACTCCTGCAGACCGCATTTTAATTGATTCTATTCCAGAAGCCTTGAGTGTAACAAACTGTGTATGCTCAAGCGTAAACGTTGGAACTACAAAAAACGGAATCAACATGGATGCCGTAAAGCTCATGGGAGAAACAATTGTAAAAACAGCAGAGATTTCTAAAAGCTGCGATGTAAACGGCTGTGCAAAGCTTGTTGTTTTCTGCAACGCCCCGGAAGATAATCCTTTTATGGCAGGAGCTTTCCACGGACCTGGAGAAGGAGACAGCGTAATCAACGTTGGTGTTTCTGGTCCTGGTGTAATTCTTGCAGCCGCACGCGAATACAAAGGTCAGCCTATAAACGTTCTTGCCGACGGTATTAAAAAGATGGCATTTAAGATTACACGTATGGGTCAGCTTGTTGGAAGCGAAGCCGCAAAACGTCTTAATACAAACTTTGGTATTCTTGATTTGTCTTTAGCTCCAACTCCTGCTGTTGGTGACTCTGTTGCACGCATTCTTGAAGAAATTGGTATTGAAGGCTGTGGTGCTCCTGGAACAACAGCGGCTCTTGCAATGCTCACCGACATGGTAAAGAAAGGCGGTGTAATGGCAAGTACAAATGTTGGTGGTTTGAGTGGTGCCTTTATTCCTGTTTCAGAAGACGAAGGAATGATTAATGCTGTAAAGCAGAATTCTATCTGTCTTGAAAAGCTCGAAGCAATGACAACTGTTTGTTCTGTTGGTCTTGATATGATTGCTATTCCTGGCGACACACCGGCTACTACAATTTCCGGAATCCTTGCCGACGAGTTTGCAATTGGTATGGTTAATAATAAAACAACCGCCTGCCGCCTCATCCCTGCCCCAGGCAAAAAAGCCGGCGACTGGGTAGAATTTGGCGGATTACTCGGCGGTTGCCCTGTAATGCCTGTAAGCAAATTTGGTTGTGCAGACTTCATCAACCGTGGTGGTAGGATTCCGGCACCGATTCATTCGTTCAGGAACTAACTACTCCAAATTTAACTTCTTTGTAAAAATCCACTGTGTCACTGCAAAGTATGCTGCCGAAACAAGGAGCAGTATGAGTGCGGTGATGCACATTGATTTTGTAAAGGCGCCGCCTACCTGCTGCATGACGTCGAAGTCTCTTGTGTCAAAGCTTGGAACAAGTTTGAAAAGCCAGCCGTTGATCCAGAAAAGAACTACAACTGTTATAAACTTTACAAGACCCTTGCTCTTTTTGAAAAGGTGCGAAATTGCATTTACAACAAAAATCAGAGTGATGATGAAGAATGCAAAAGCGATGCTCAGCATAATTGCAAGGCCTATTAATCTTCCCATTGACATTCCGTAGTAATTAAGAGAATCCTTGAACTCTGGAAGGCTGTCAGAAATCTGCTGGAAGATTGAGGGCAAATCCATTCTTATAAAGCAAAGAAGGCCAGACAAGCTTGTAATAATACAACAGCAGAACATCCAGCCAAATGCCATTATGAACTTACCCCACAAATGCTCGCCCATTGTAACAGGCAGCGAAAGATTCAAATAAGCTTCGTCTTCGAGCATGCTCTGGCTAAAGCGGCGTGAAATTGAAGTTACGGTCATTACAATTGTTGTAACAGAAAGAACCATGAAGGCCATAATCAGTAAACCAAACATCATCTCGCGTGAAAAGTTTGCATCTGAAGAGCTCATGTGGAACTCGTAAGAATTTCCATTCGATGTACTTTCCCAATTTCTATTTCCCATAGGCTCTGCAAAAAGTCCTGTAAGAAGACCAAGTACAAGCAGGGCTGCATAAAGTGGAAGCAGTCTTCTTGAAGAATGCTTAAAATCATATTTAATTACTTTACCAATTTTTGGAAACGGATTTCTCATTTTCTACCTCTCTTATCTAGCAGCGAAATTCTTCACGGAACAAAGCATCAATTGACTTGCCTGTTTCTTCGCGGATGTCATCAACATCACCCTGGCGGACAATGTGACCTTCTTTTAAGAAGAGAATGTGATTCAGAACCGGTTCTACGTCTGCAATAAGATGTGTAGAAATAATTACTGTTGCATTCTCCTGATAGTTCGAAATGATTGTATTAAGGATATAGTCGCGGGCTGCAGGATCTACACCACCAATTGGTTCATCAAGCAGATACAGCTGAACGTCGCGGCACATTGTTGTAATGAGCTGGACCTTTTCTTTTGTACCCTTTGACATCTCCTTAAGCTTGTCATTTGGATTAATGTTCAGGCTCTTAAGCATATCAAGGGCCTTGTCCCGGTTAAAGTTTGTGTAAAAATCATTAAGCATGTTCATAAGATCTTTTACATTCATCCAGTCGTTCAAATAAACCTTGTCTGACTGATATGCAACTAAGTCCTTTGATTCTGCTCCAGGTTTTAATCCGCAGGCAAAAACTTCGCCTTTTGTTGGCTGAAGAAGTCCTGTAGCAAGCTTTAACATTGTTGTTTTACCACTGCCGTTTGGACCAAGCAAGCCTACAATTGAACCGCGTGGAATGCTCAAGGTAATGTCATCCAAAGCTGTTTTGTTGTCATATTTTTTTGTTATGTTCTTAAACTCAAGAATTGATTCCATATTTATACCTCCGAAATCATCTTAATTACAGACTCTTTGGAAATACCGATTGATTTCATTTTTTCAAGAAAGACGGTGATTTCTTTTTCTGCAATTTCGTTTTTCATGGAAAGAATAAGATCTTCGTCATCTGTAATAAAACGTCCCGAAGTTCTTTCTGTTCTAACCAGGCCTATCCGCTCAAGCTCCGAAAGTGCCTTTTGCATGGTATTCGGGTTTACCTTTGCAATAACAGCAAGGTCGCGTACCGATTCAAGCCTCTGCCCTTTTGGAAGCTCGCCCGAAACGATTGCCACCTTAAACACATCCATGAGCTGAAGATAAATGGGTTTATCGTTCGTAAACTGATATTCCATAAATACCTCCAAGTGATAATATTGTGATTGCGCGTATCACTGTATTAAGTACATAATACAGTGATACAACCAAGTTGTCAACACTTTTTTTAAGATCAAACACGGGAATGACAATCCTATTTGCATATGCTAAAATATCCCCATGGAAATTACTGCAGCACAAGAGGATGAATACGAGCAGCTCCAGGCCTTTCTCTCGCCCTGGGAACCTACCTGCGTTACGCTTTGTTCGAATGTGCGCAAGAAGAAGGACAATATTTTTGTTATTAAGGACCCTTCGACAAACTCAGGGACCGCGGACGTTGGCACAATCATTGGGGTGTTCTATTTAAATAAAACTCTTCTTTACTGCATACCAGGCGCGGACACTTTGGAAGGCCTTCTCTCCTGTCTTACTGATTTTCTTAAAGATAAAACTGTAAGTGTTCTTAACGGGGAGCCTATTGCGGGTCAAATATTTTTGGATGCACTTAGCAGCCTTAATAAAATCCCATATCAGACAAATCATTATTCAGTTATGACTCTTGAAGCAGAGCCTCTTCCACCGCCAGAAGCCCTTAGTTGTGATGATGAAATTCAACGCTGCACAAACCCACAAAACGATCTGGAACTCCTGTTGCCACTTCAAAAAATGTATATTGCAAAAGAAGTTGCGCCTCAGGGAAAACAGGTAACAGACCTTGAAGCAACAGCAAGCCTCAAATCAATTCTAAAAGATCAGCTTTGTTTTGCACTTTATTCCGACGGAGAAGTTGTAGCAAAAGCAAACACAAATGCCATCGGTTTTAATTATGTTCAGCTTGGCGGAGTTTATACACATCCGCTTTACCGCAAAAATTATTATGCCTGGAACCTTGTTTATACTATTTGTACGCGTGTTCAAAAAACTGGCCGCAAAATCAGCCTTTTTGTAAAAGAAAAAAATAATCCCGCACACACGCTTTATGAACGACTAGGATTCGTACAGGCTGGAAAATTCGAGATTTCGTATTTCTAGGTAACCCTCTACCATATATGATTGTTTTTTAAAAAAGGAGTTTTTCATGAAAAATGTTATTCGTACTCTTCTTTGCACAAGCCTTATGGCATTAAGCGCTATTTCTGCTTTTGCAAACGACTACGTAAAATTCAAAGGTTGGAAACAAGCCGAAACTAAACACTTCAGATTTATTTACGAAGCCGCATCTGAACCCGCTGCTAAAAAATATGCAGAGTTTGCAGACGAGGCCTGGGAAAAAATTGCTCGCATTTACGCAATGCCTCAGGAAAAAACTGATGTTTATGTATTCAGCCGAATGAATATTGTGAATGCATATACAATGTTCAGCCCTCCAGAAATTGTAATGTTTGACTCTCCTATTATTTACAATCATTTTGGCTTCCGTGATGACTGGATGAAACTTTTCTTTACACATGAACTCATTCATATTGCAAATATCAATTTTGAAGACAAGGATTATATTTTTACAAAAGTCTTTGGCGAAACTATCCGTGGCA
>JAEEGK010032620.1_pt1 | contig 10177 bp, 10 predicted proteins | sample 8958771 | NCBI WGS metagenome assembly JAEEGK01 (sample SAMN16246547, study PRJNA631951) | gut metagenome | biome: gut microbiome; feature: rumen; material: SC-attached | host: Bos | place: Iran: Karaj | collected 2018-10 | reverse complement strand
CGCAGGCCCCTGCGCCCACGGAAGCGCCCGCGCCCACGGAAGCGCCCACCCCCACCGAGGAGCCCGCTCCCGCCGCCGAGAGCGTGGAGCTGATCGTGTTCGCCGCCGCCAGCATGACGGAGACCATGAACCAGATCGCCGAGCTCTATAAGCAGGTCGCCCCCAACGTGACCATCGTTTACAACTTCGACTCCTCCGGCACCCTGAAGACCCAGATCCAGGAAGGGGCAGACTGCGACCTGTTCATTTCCGCTGCCCCCAAGCAGATGAACGCTCTGGACGCCTCCAAGGATGCCGAGGGCGGCAACCCCGACGGGCTGGATTTCGTCCTGCAGGGCACCCGGATCAACCTGCTGGAGAACAAGGTGGCCCTGGCCGTTCCCGACGGCAACCCCAAGGGCATCCAGTCCTATGACGACCTGGTCGCCGGCCTGAAGGACGGCAGCGTCATGCTGGCCATGGGCAACAGCGACGTGCCCGTGGGCCAGTACACCCAGAAGATCCTGGCCTACTACGAGCTGGACGAAGCTGCCCTGGCAGAAGCCGGCGTCATCACCTACGGCTCCAACGTCAAGGAGGTCACCACCCAGGTCTCCGAGGCCGCCGTGGACTGCGGCATCATCTACGGCACCGACGCCTTCTCCGCCGGGCTTAGTGTGGTGGACACCGCCACCAAGGAGATGTGCGGCCAGGTCATCTACCCCGCCGCCGTGCTGAACGTGTCGAAGCACCAGGAGGAGGCCAAGGCCTTCCTGGATTATCTGACCGGCCCCGAATGCGACGAGGTGTTCGAGGGCGTGGGCTTCACCCCCATCGCGTAACGCAAACGACATAGGGACCGGCGGGCAGCGGGGCTGTCCGCCGGTCCTCCCGTGCCCAGACATTATTCTTGCAAAAGTCTAATAACTTCCCCATATCCTTCCTGACTGGCTGGTGACTTCATGGACTGGTATCCCCTCTGGAATTCCCTGCGTATCGCCGGGATCAGCACCGTCATCATCTTCTTCGTGGGCATCTTCGCCGCCTACTATATCGCCAAAGCGCCGCGGGCGGTGAAGGGCGTGCTGGACGTGGTCCTTACCCTGCCCCTGGTGCTGCCCCCCACGGTGGTGGGCTATCTGCTGCTGCGCGTCCTGGGCCCCAAGCGCATCATCGGCGCCTGGGTGCTGGCCACCTTCGGCTTCAAGATGACCATGACCTGGTGGTCAGCCATCTTCGCCACCACGGTGGTCATCTTCCCTCTCATGTACCGGACGGCGCGGGGCGCATTCGAGGCCTTTGACGAGACCCTGGCCTATTCCGGCCAGACCCTGGGACTCTCCAACAGCTATATCTTCTGGCGCATCCGCATGCCCTACTGCCGCCAGGGCATCCTGGCGGGGACGGTGCTGGCCTTTGCCCGCGCCCTGGGGGAATACGGCGCCACCAGCATGATCGCGGGCTACACGCCGGGCCGGACCGCCACCATCTCCACCACCGTCTATCAGCTCTGGCGCACCAATGACGACGCCCGGGCCCTGAAATGGGTGCTCATCAACATGGCCATCTCCGCCGTGGTGCTCCTGGCGGTGAACATGCTGGAAAAGAAGCAGAAGGGAGGGACCTGACATGGCCCTCCTGGTGGATATCGAGAAGAAGCTGCGGGATTTCAGCCTGAAGGTGAGTTTTGAAGCGGAAAAGGAAGTCCTGGCCCTGCTGGGGGCCTCCGGCTGCGGCAAGAGCATGACCCTCAAGTGCATCGCGGGCATCGAAAAGCCGGATCGAGGATATATCGAGCTGGACGGAACGGTGCTGTTCGACAGCGAGAAACACATAAATCTCCCGCCCCAGCAGCGGAAGGTGGGCTACCTGTTCCAGCAATACGCCCTTTTTCCCAATATGACCGTGGCCCAAAATATCCGCTGCGGCCTCCGGGACCGGAAGCGCGCCGGGGAGGTGCTGCCGGAAATCATCGCCGCCATGCACCTCACAGGGCTGGAGGAAGCCCATCCCAGCCGCCTCTCCGGCGGTCAGCAGCAGCGGGTGGCCCTGGCTCGCATATTGGTGAACGAACCCCAGCTTTTGCTGCTGGACGAGCCCTTTTCCGCCCTGGACAGCCAGCTCCGCTTCCAGCTGGAGGAGGAGCTCAGGCGCACCATCGCCCGCTTCGGGAAGACGGTGCTGCTGGTCTCCCACAACCGGGACGAGGTCTTTCGTCTGGCGGACCGGATCGCCGTGATGAACCGGGGCCTGGTGGAGGTCTGCGACGCCAAAAAAGCCCTGTTTGCCGAGCCGGTGACCCGCACCGGCGCTTTCCTCACCGGCTGCCAGAATATCTCCCCCCTGGAAAAGCTGCCCGACGGGCGCATCCGGGCCACAGACTGGGGCGTGAGCCTGCATCCCCCGCGAGAAGCGGGCAGCGCCGCCTTCGTGGGCGTCCGCATGCATGACATCCGGCCGGCAGAGCCGGGGGAGAAGGGGAGCAATATCCTGTTCTGCAAGGTGGAGGAGGAGATCGAGAACCCCTTCTCCATGACGGTCATGCTCCGCTGCGGCGCAGACAGCACCGCCCTCCTGGGCTGGGAGCTGGACAAGGAAGCCTGGAAGGCCCTGCGGGGAGAGACGGTGAGCGTCCGTCTGCCGGAAGAATCGCTCCTGCTATTGGAGGAATGAGCATGAATCACAGCCTGTCCTTTGAAGAAGCCCGGGCCCTGCTGCTGGAAAAGGCGCAGAGCGTGGGGACGGAGACCCTGCCCCTGGAGGCCTGCGGCGGCCGCGTCCTTCATAAAACCGTGACCGCGCCTTACAGCGTGCCCCCCTTTGACCGCTCCCCCTACGACGGCTATGCCTTCCGCGCTGCCGACAGCGCCGGGGCGAGCCGGGAGAGGCCGGTGACGCTGCATGTCCTGGAAGAAGTGGCGGCGGGGAGCGTCCCCAGCCGCCCCGTCACCCAGGGGACCGCCGTGCGCATCATGACCGGCGCGCCCATCCCGGAGGGGGCGGACGCGGTGGTGATGTTTGAAAAGACGGAGTTCACCGAGGAAACCGTCACCCTTTTCGAGAGCGCCAGACCGGGGGACAACATCGTCCTCGCCGGGGAGGACGTGCGCGCCGGGGATGTGCTTGCCCAGGCGGGCAGCCTCATCGACGCCGGGACCCTGGGCACCCTGGCCTCCCAGGGCTTCGCCTCCCTGGAGGTTTTCCGGAAACCGCGGGTGGGCGTCATCTCCACGGGCAGCGAGCTCATCGAGCCGGGGGAGCCGCTCCGGTCGGGGAAGATCTATAACTCCAACCGCTATACCTTCACCGCTCTGCTGGCAGAAGCGGGCTGCGAGCCGCAGTATCTGGGCTCCGCCGGGGACCGGGCGGAGACCATCGCCGCTCTCATTCGGGAGGGCGTCCAAACCTGCGACGCGGTTTTGCTGACGGGGGGCGTCTCCGTGGGGGACTTCGACCTGACCCCGGCGGCCATGGAGGCCTGCGGCGCGGAGATCTTCTTCCGGGCGGTGGACCTGAAGCCCGGCATGGCCTGCTGCTACGGCTCCGGGGAGGGAAAGCTCATTTGCGCCCTCTCCGGGAACCCCGCTTCCGCTATGACGAATTACTATGCCGTGGCTCTCCCGGCCCTCCGCAGGCTCTGCGGCCTGCATAGCTGCCTGCCCCGGGAGCTGACGGTGACGCTGCTCCGCGGCTTCCAAAAGAAAAGCCCCGTCACGCGGCTGCTGCGGGGGACCCTGGAACTATCCGGCGGGGAAGTCGGGATGACCCTCAGCCGGGAGCAGGGCAACGCGGTGCTCTCCAGCGCCATCGGCTGCGACGCCATGGCCATCGTCCCGGCGGGGAGCGGGCCTCTCGCTCCCGGAACCAAACTGAAAGGATTTATGCTGCGATGAAAAAGGTGGAAGTGGAAAAAGCGGTGGGCATGACCCTGTGCCACGACATCACCGCCATGTTCGACGGGTTCAAGGGCGCGCTCTATAAGCGGGGCCATGTCATTCAGGCGGAGGATATCCCCCGGCTGCTGGACATCGGCAAGAAGCACGTCTTCATCTGGGAGGAGAACGCGGGAGAACTCCATGAGGAGGACTGCGCCCTGCGCCTGGCGGCCATGGCCCCCGTGGAGGGCGCCCACTATGAAGGTCCCTCCGAGGGGAAGATGCTGCTGAAGGCGGATATCCGGGGGCAGTTCCGCCTGGATAAGGAACTGCTGCGGGAAATAAACTCCATCGGAGACATCACCATCACCGCCCTGCCGGATCACTATCCTGTGGAAGTGGGGGCAAGGCTGGCCTCCATGCGCATCGTGCCCCTGGTGACGAAGGAAAGTCAGATCATCGAGGCGGAAAGGCTATGCAAGGGCCGGAAGCTCATGGACCTGCGGCCCTATCAGGCCCGGAAGACCGGCGTCATCATCACCGGCAGCGAAGTCTATTCCGGCAGGATCCAGGATAAATTCGAGCCTGTGGTGCGCAAGAAGCTGGCGAATTATCCCGGCGAGATCATGGGCGTCAAGCTCTGCGACGATGACCTGGGCATGATCGAGGCAGCGGCAAAGGGCTTCCTGGAAGCCGGGGCGGACTTCCTCATTTTCACCGGCGGCATGTCCGTGGACCCGGACGACCTGACCCCCACCGCCATCCGGCAGCTTGGAGCGGAGATCGTCACCCACGGCGTCCCCTCCCAGCCGGGGAACATGACCCTGGTGGCCTATCTTGGCGACTGCGCCATCCTGGGGGTGCCGGGGGCGGCCATCAGCCTGCCCACCACCATGTTCGACGTGCTGCTGCCCCAGATCTACACGGGGGACCGCCTGACGAAGCAGGACCTCATCAATCTGGGCGAAGGGGGCCTCTGCCAGCAGTGCAAGGCCTGCCATTTCCCCAACTGCACCTTCGGGAGATATTGAGATGCTGGATAAGTTCGGGCGGGAGATCACCTATCTCCGCCTCTCCGTCACGGACCTGTGCAACCTCCGCTGCCGCTACTGCATGTCGGAGGAGGGGATCCCCAAGAAGGACCACACCGCCATGCTCACGGAGGACGAGATGATCCTGGCGGTGGAGGCCGCCGCCTCCCTGGGGATCACGAAGCTGCGCATCACCGGCGGGGAACCTCTGGTGAAGAAGAATATCCTCTCCATCTGCCGCCGGGCCGCCCGGGTCCCCGGCATCCGGGAAGTGTGCATGACCACCAACGGTATCCGGCTCCCGGAGCTGGCGGTCCCCCTCCGGGAAGCGGGGGTAAGGCGGCTGAATATCAGCCTGGACACCCTGGACCCGGATAAGTATGCCCAGATCACCCGCTGCGGGGCCTTGTCCGACGCCCTGGCGGGCATCCATGCCGCCCTGGGAGCGGGCTTTGAGAAAATCAAGCTGAACGCTGTCCTCATCGGCGGCTTCAACGACGACGAGATCGAAGAAATGGCGAAGCTGACCCTGCGCTACCCCCTGGATATGCGCTTCATCGAGCTGATGCCCATGGGGGCCAGCGGTTTCGGGAAGGAAGCCTATCTGCCCTATACCGAGGTGCTGCGGCGGCTGCCGGAGCTCATGCCCCTGCCCGGGGAGGGCGGGGCGGCGAAGCTCTACCGTCTGCCGGGAGCGCTGGGGAACGTGGGCCTCATCAGCCCCGTCAGCGCCCATTTCTGCTCCGGCTGCAACCGCCTGCGCCTCACCGCCGACGGGAAGCTGAAGCCCTGCCTCCATTCCTCTGCGGAATACCCCATCAAGGGACTGGACAAGGCGGGCATGGCGGCGGTGATGGAGGAGGCCATCCTGGGCAAGCCGGAATGGCACGGCCTTCTGGACTATGCCAACCGCAGCCAATCCGCCCGGAGCATGAACCGGATCGGGGGTTAGGGTATGGAAGGCATCCCCGTCCTCTGCTTGGCCGGCTGGTCCGGCAGCGGCAAGACTACCCTTATCGAGAACCTTATTCCCCGGCTGAAAGCCCGGGGGCTGCGCACGGCAGTGGTGAAGCACGATGTCCACGGCCTCGGCCCGGAAACAGAGGAAAAGGATTCCGCCCGCTTCCGAAGGGCGGGCGCGGCGCAGGTAGTGCTTTCCGGGCCGGGGCGGGAAACCGCCCTGGAAGACTGCCTGGGGCAGATCGAAAGCGCAGACCTCATTCTGGTGGAGGGCTTCAAGCGCTGCGCTTACAGCCAGATCGGGATCAGCCGCCTTCATAACGGCAAGGGCTTCACCGCCCCGATGGAACGCTACGCCGCCGTCGTCACGGACGATCCGACGGTCCGGGCAGAAGTGCCGGTTTTCGGCCTCAGACAATACGAGGAGATCACGGAGTTTATCATGCAGAATTTGGAAGATTTCACCCATTTCAATGACGAGGGCCGGGCCCGGATGGTGGACGTGGGGGAGAAAACCCCCAGCCTCCGCTGCGCCGAGGCCGGGGCCAGGGTGCTGGTGAGCCGGGAGACCTTCGACCTCATCCGCACCGGCGGCATGAAGAAGGGGGATGTGCTCACCGTGGCCCAGATCGCCGGGATCATGGGGGCCAAGCGCACCCCGGAGCTTGTGCCCATGTGCCACCCCATCCTGCTTCAGGGAGTGGACCTGAGCCTCAGCCTGGACGAAGCGCGCTGCGCCGTGGACATCCGGGCGAAGGTGCGCTGCGAGGGTAAGACCGGGGTGGAGATGGAGGCCCTCACCGCCGCCAGTGTCGCCGCCCTGACGGTCTACGACATGTGCAAGGCGGTGCAGAAGGACATGGTCATCACGGACGTGCGCCTTATTTCCAAAAGCGGCGGCGTCCACGGAGACTTCCGCAGAGAGGAGTAAAGAGCATGAGCGTAAAAGCGGCGGTCATCACCGTCAGCGACAAGGGTTCCCGGGGGGAGCGGGAAGATACCAGCGGCCCCGCCGTGGCGGAAATGCTGCGGGAGGCCGGATTTGAAATCGACTATCAGAGCATCATCCCCGACGAACAGCCGGTCATTGAGGCGGAGCTGATCAAGTGTGCCGACGAGCAGGGGCTGAACCTGGTGGCCACCACGGGGGGCACCGGCTTTTCCCCCCGGGACGTGACCCCGGAAGCGACCCTCCGGGTGGTGGAGCGGGAGACCAGGGGCATCCCGGAGGCCATGCGGGCCGAGAGCATGCGCATCACGCCCCGGGGCTGCCTGAGCCGCGCCGCGGCGGGCATCCGGGGCCGGACCCTGATCGTGAATCTGCCGGGCAGCAAAAAAGCCGCCCTGGAAAACCTGGGGGCGGTGATGGACGCCATCGGCCACGGCATGGATATGCTGGCCTCCGCCGGCAGCGCCGACTGCGCCGATCCCGCCCCTGCGAAGGTAAGCGCCCCCAGCGTGGACGCCTGGCTGCGGGAAGCCAAGGCGGAGCGGGACGCGGGGAAGATCGGCATGTACCTCCTGCACAACGGCACTGTGCGGGAGACAGCCCGGGCTGCCGCCCGGGAGGGCAGGGAAGGTCTGCCCCCCATCCGGGGCATGGAATTCAGCTATGACCAGGCGAAGGTGGACGCCGCCGCGGCGGAGACAAAGGCCCTCCCCGGCATCGCCCTTGTCCGCGTGTGGCTCAACAGCGGCGAGCTGAAAATGGGCGACGACATCATGTATGTCCTCATCGGCGGGGACATCCGCCCCCGGGTGATCGACGCCCTGAACTTCCTGGTGGGCAGGATCAAATCCGAATGTGTGGTCGAAAAAGAGGTTTTCTGAGCCTTGTATCAGGGGGTTTAGAGATACCTATAACAGAATGGAGGAAATGAAATGAAACTCAGCGCAAGAAATCAGCTTCCCGGCGTCGTCACCAAGATCACGGAGGGCGCAGTCAACGGCATCGTCACTCTTGACGTCAACGGCACCCCCGTCACCGCCACCATCTCCCTGGCCGCCATCCGCGAGCTGGGCCTGGAGGCGGGCAAGAAGGCCTATGCCGTCATCAAGGCCACGGAGGTCATGGTGGGCCTGGGCGAGCATCTCACCCTCAGCGCCCGCAACCAGTTCCCCGGCAAGGTCATGAGCGTGGAAAAGGGCGCGGTGAACAGCATCGTGCGTCTCAGCGTCCTGGGCGGCCTCACCGTCTCCGCCACCATCTCCAACAACGCCGTGGAGGAGCTGAGCCTGGAATCCGGCAAGGATGCCCTGGCGGTCATCAAGGCCACCTCCGTCATGATCGGCATCGACTGACCGGGCAATACGGCAAAGACCGGCGGTCTGCACAAATCCGTGCGGGCCGCCGCTCCTTTTCGCACGTCAAAGCCAAACTTTTAACTTCCCCTTGTCAGAGGCGGAACGCTGTGCTACATTATCCTCAAAATAGAATATATGAAAAAGAGAATAATATAACGACGGGAAACGGAGCGGCAGCGGGATGAAGGAAGGTAAGGCCACCATCTTTGACCTGGAAAACCTGGAGGACGGGGACGAGGGGACCGTCAGCGCCAGGGAGGAAGAATTTCAAAGGGAATACAAGCGCAGCCGGCGGCGCGCGAAGATCACGGTCACCGTGGTGTCCGTGCTGCTGGCCGCCGCCTTCATCGTCTCCTTCGCCGTGGGGCGCTATGCCCTGGCTCCCGGACGGGTGCTGGTCTCCCTGTGGGAGGGCGTCCGCCATGCCGTCTGGTCCGTGGGGACCTGGCTGGGCAGCAGGGCTGCGGAGCCCCCCTTCATGACCGGGCGGGAGGACACGGTGGTCTGGCTGGTGCGCATGCCCCGCATCCTGGCAGGGGTGCTGGTGGGCGCGGCTCTCTCCGCTTCCGGCGCTACCTATCAGGGCCTTTTCCGCAACCCCATGGTCTCCCCGGATATCCTGGGGGCTTCGGCGGGAGCCAGCGTGGGGGCCTGCTTCATGATGCTCCTGGACCAGGGAGCCGCCATGATCCAGCTGGGGGCCTTCGTCATGGGCATCGTGGCCGTGACCCTGTCTTATTTCCTCAGCAAGGCCATCGGGAAGGGCAGCAACATGGTGCTGCTCCTGGTGCTCTGCGGCATGACGGTGAACACCCTGTTCAATGCCCTGGTGTCCATCATCAAATACATGGCCGACACGGAATCCCAGCTGCCGGAGATGACCTACTGGCTCATGGGCTCCATCGCCAAGGCGGGCTACCGGGATCTGCTTTTCTTCGTCATCACCTTCGTGATCGGCACGGTGCCCATCCTCTGCCTCCGCTGGAGGCTGAACCTCCTCTCCTTCGGGGAGGACGAGGCCAAGGCCATGGGCGTCAACGTGGGGGCCATCCGCCTGGTGTGCATCGTCTGCGCCACCCTGCTCACCGCCGCCGTGGTCTCCATCGCGGGCACCATCGGCTGGGTGGGCCTGATGATCCCCCATCTGGTGCGCTTCCTTGTGGGGCCCAACAACAAGACCCTGCTGCCCCTGAGCCTGCTGACGGGCGGGCTGTTCATGCTGGTCATCGACAATTTCTGCCGGGCGCTGCTGCCTTATGAGATCCCCCTTGGCGTGCTGACCAGCCTTCTGGGCGCTCCCTTCTTCAGCTTCATCCTTTACAAGAGAAAGGGGAATGCCTGATGGAACTGACGGTGGTGAACGCCTCCTGCGGGTATGAGGGCGTCCCTGTGCTGAAAAACGTGTCCCTCTGTCTGCGGCAGGGGGAGATCGTCTGCATCCTGGGGCCCAACGGCATCGGCAAGACCACGGTGTTCCGCTCGGTGCTGGGCTTCCTGAAGCTCATCGACGGGAAGATCCTGCTGGACGGGGTAAACAAAGCCCATATCAGCCAGAAGGAGTTTTCCAGCAGCGTGGGCTATGTGCCCCAGGGCCACGAGCCGCCCTTCCCCTACACCGTGCCGGATGTGGTGGTCATGGGGCGGGCCTCCCATCTCAAGAGCTTCGAAGCCCCCGGCATCCGGGAATACCGCATCGCAAACGATTCAATCCAGATCGTAACCAAGGAATAAAGCCCACACCCCCAGCGCAGGAAGCCGCCCGTAACAGGGCGGTTTTCCTTTGTCCTGAATACCCCTTGAAAATGCAGAAAAATAGCCCTCATGGTGGTAATTATGGTGGTTAATCGGGAAAACACCAAAAACCACTGATTTTCAAAATGTGCCGAAAAGTTACGGAAATCATACAAAAAGCCCCGAAATCGTTCTGATTTCGGGGCTGAAAGTTGGAGCTGCTGCCCGGATTCGGACCGGGGACCTCATCCTTACCAATCGACCCGACGGCATTTCGGGTCGTGCCCGTTCAGCAAC
>JAEEGK010032617.1_pt1 | contig 10178 bp, 14 predicted proteins | sample 8958771 | NCBI WGS metagenome assembly JAEEGK01 (sample SAMN16246547, study PRJNA631951) | gut metagenome | biome: gut microbiome; feature: rumen; material: SC-attached | host: Bos | place: Iran: Karaj | collected 2018-10 | reverse complement strand
ATCTCCCATGTCACTAGACATGATTAATATTAACATTAATATTACTATTTGTCAATAGACTAATCAATTTTTTTACTAGTTTTACTCTTTTTTTCGATCCATATAGGTAAATTCTTCTTTAAAGTAGAAAATCCGTGTAAAGTTTCCTTGATATTTGAATGTCTTGTAGCGACCATAATATCCCTTAAATCCTTCATAGATAATTGTAATCTAGATGTTTTAGAATCAACTTTTATAACCCTAACTTCTACATCATCACCAACTTTAAAATATTGGTTTATATCATTAACATAACTATATGATATTTCAGAAATATGAATAAGTCCAGTATAACCACCATCAAATGACATAAATACACCATACTTAGTTATACCAGTTACTTTACCAACTATTATATCTCCTACACGATACTTCATCGAAACCACCCACTAAATCAAACAAATAAATTATATCATATTTAATAAATAATTAACAATTTTTATTGAAATTTTTATAATTTCATATATAATAATTATTGGTGATGAAAATGACAAAAGTTGAAGAAAGAATAAAAGAAATCATCGATTCAATAAGACCATTTTTGATAAACGATGGTGGGGATATTGAATATTTAAAATACGAAGACAATATAGTATATGTACATCTAACTGGTGCATGTGCCAATTGTAGTATTATTGATATGACTTTAAAAGATGGTATTGAAAGTACCATCAAAGAAGAAATACCAGAAGTAAAAGCCGTAATAAACATAGACTAAATTAACCAATCTATATCATATATATAGGTTGTTTTTTTTATCTTTAAATATATCCACTTTAAAAACTTTTCATATTCATCTACTTTACCTACTATAATATTAAACTTATTCATATCATACTTACCATTAATCGCATCATCACATAAATCAAAGAAATAAGATGGATATAATAACCTACTAAATAATAATATATATTCATCATTATTTAAATTAAATGATAATATCTGATTATATATATCATTATAGTTAATGTCACCATAAAAAAACTCACTTTTGATATATTCAGCGATATCTCTAACCCTAGTATCTATAACAATAAGTAAAGGATTATATAGCTCAGTTAAATCCATATTATATTTAACACGTTTATGCGTTATATATTTATCTATATTCTTTATATTAGATATATTTAATAATTCAATCGCATTTTCACCCAAACCAATATAATATGAAACAGTATTAGATAAATCACCATATTTAGAATAATTATTAAGAATAGTATTCTCAATATAATCAATATGCGTGCACCATAAATTAACCCAATTAACTTCACCAATACCATAATAAGAAATACTATTCATAAGATCACTAAACTGCATTTTTTTAATAACCGTATTTAGTTTTAATAATACATAATAATTATTATCAAATATTATATATTTTACATTATTAATAGTAGGTATCAAAGTATGATAATTATTTAAACTAATATTATTTATATCTTCTAGATTACATTTATATAACATATAGTTCATATTGTTAATTATCATATAATAATTACCATTAGAACTTATAATCTTACTAACATCTAATCCGTAATAATACTTAATCGCATTTTTCAAGATTATCACCCATTTAATTATACGAATAAATACTTTATATATGAAAAAAGAAAGGCTACTAACCTTTCTAAGCAATTATATCTTTAATAGTTTCAATCTTTGCCTTAGCTTCAACTAATTCATTGATTAATCTCATATTTTCTTCTTCTAAACGATGTACATTCTCCATAGCTTCTTCATATTTAGCTTTATAATCATCAGTAACAGGTGTTACTTGTGGAGGAATATATTTAGGTTTTACTTCCTCATCATTGAAGAATGTATTGATATCAGGTACATCATCAGAAGTACTCTTTAATAGATCTTCGATAGTCTTCTTAGGAGCTTCAACTTTCTCTTCTCTAGCTTCCTTAGCTGTATCACTTACTCTTTTAATAATTTGTTCTAATGTCATACCAGTATCTTGAGCAGATGCAGTTTCTAAATTAACCGCATTTTCTACCTTTTCAACTGCAGGAACGATTGGTTCAGTTGGCATAACAGGAATAGATGCTTGAGTACTAGATACTTGTGGATTCTTATTTTGAGATAAGACTTCAGCAACATCTTTCTTTAACTTAAATATTCTAAATTGATTGATAACAGTACCATCTAATGGATTAAAATCTAAATCATTATTATTAGGAATATTAGCTCTATTATTATTAACAATACCATGAATAGCTTCCTTAAACGCAGCCCATTCAGCATCATCAGTAATATTTAACATATTATATTTACCAGCAAATTCCTCAATTCTTGATACATATAATTGTATATATCCATTACCATCTATTTCATCCATACTAAAAATTAAGTACTTTTTACCACTTACTTTAAAGTATCTTATAACATCTACATCAAATTTTTGACCGTTTTGATTATATAATACGATAGTATCCATGTTACCATCCCCTTATTCTTATTACCATTATATCAAATATTTTTCAATTTTGGTACCCCTTTTATAACAAAATATATAGGTTAATTATTCACACAAATATAGTAGTTTTGAATATGCTATATTAGAAAATGAAAGGGTGGTTAAAATGTGTAATAATAGTGAATCAAGATGTATCGCGGATATATTAAATACAATTAATATACTACAACAAAACGCGGGATGCAGTGAAAATCTACTAGATACATGTGATAGAGGCTTCTTAGGTTGTAACACATCTACATTATTATGTAATACTAGACCAGTTATATTATATACATGTGCCGGTAATGGTACACCATGGAGTATGCCTACAACAAAAGAAGATGTAACTTGTGGTGAAACAGGAGTTACTTGTTCGAATGTATTTAGAGTAGAAAAAATAGATGGTAATTGCTGTACATTCAGAGTCCTAGCCGATAATCCAGAAGCTGCTACTACAGGTATACCATATATATCAACTAATTCATTCTTCACAATGAATCTAAATTGTTGCTGTGCAATTAGATGCTTAAATGACACATATGTTGAATGCATATAAAAAGTTCATCAATTTGATGAACCTTTTTCTTTATATATATCAATAATATCACTAATAGGAATAAGTTCATTAGTCATTGTAATTAAATAACTTTTATTTCTACCTATTATTGTCCTATTTAAAGTATCATTCTTAGTTTTTATAATAACATCAGCTTTATATACATAATTTCTAGATGTAAATATATCATTTATCTTTTGATAAACACTTTTATCACTATCACTATCTTCTTTTACATCCTTACTATAATATACTTCTTCATTATTATTTATCTTTCTATCAATATGATTTTCAAATACCTTATCGCTAATAGATATCACCTCATAACATAATATGAGTTATATCTATTAATATGCATAATAATGTAATCCCGTGTTATATCTAAGTTCACTATAAGTAACAATTGGTTTATTACCCATATCTTGTCCAAATACCTTAATATCATCACCATCTAAATAGTATACATATTTATCAATAAAATATATTCTATCTATTTCATCACATGAGAATACATAGTTTTTCTTAAATTCACTATCCTCCGCGTATACTAAATATACATCATATTTAGAACCATTATAACTAAATAAATAATATATACCATCTTTATTACCAACATGTTTAACTAAATTATAACTAAATCCATTAAAAGTAGCTAAATCATCTTTATAGAATGTAATATGATGATCAATTACTTCATTAATATTTTTTGTAACCCAACCTTCATTAGTATATACAGAAGCACCTGTATTTTCATTACCAACTATTTCAACAGATTTATCTTTTCCATCAATCGCGTATTGCCTCTTAGCTTGAGTATCAATAATATATAATTTTGTACCTGATGAACCTTGAACAAAAGATGTATATGAAATATAGTTAGATGAACTTACATCATATTTATCGCCAGTAACTAAATTAATAACATTGAAAGTCGCGAATTCATGATTACTATTATAGTTCGCACCAATATAATACTTATCTGCTAATCCCTCAACTGGTTTTGTATATTGATCTGTATTATGTAATACCACTAGTCTAGCATCACCAGTAACATCATTACCAAATATATATGCACCTCTATAACCACTTATCAATATTTTATGATCCTCTGTATAATTATCTTTATAATATGTAATATTATCTTTAATTGCGCCTACAGTACTAACTGAATATTTACTAGAATCATAATCACTAGATGAAATCAAACTATCTAATTTAGAATCATTACCCTTAATATTATTATAAAAATAAATAATACCATCTTTCATACATTTAATATCAGCTATATTATAATCTCCATTAATAGCTATATTATAACAAGAGTATGTATTTCCATCATATATTTTAACATCACTTATTACTCTTTTCTTTCTATTAAGTTTATTGAATATTTTAAATGGAATAGTTTTGCCATTCATAGTAACATCAAAATAATATCCATCACTAAACTCTTTATTAACAGTCAAAGTTTCATTAATAGTTACTATACCAGACTCAGTTTTAACTTCATAACTAACCTTATGACCCCTACTTAAAAAATAAAATAAGAATTGTAAACCAAAATATAATAAGAATAAAATAATTAATAATTTTAACATCTTTCTCATATAATCACCTACTATTAATATTATATAGTCTTTTAACTTTTTTATCAAGAATATAAAAAATAGACATTTAGTCTATTTTTGTTCACATTTATCTTTCTTCTTTGATAAGAACTTTTTCTTTAATTCAGCCATATAAGTAGATACTTGAGTTTCTATTTCTACTAATGCTTTCTTATCAATAAATCCTAATACTACTTGTTCCTTTAGAGTATCAATAGTTACTCTACCCCAGAATATACCAGAATCTATAGATAAATCGTTAAATAAGTCTGGTGTAATAGATGTATAGAAATATCCAAATATTAATCTCTTTTCAGCAACTACTATTCTTTGGTCAGTAATCGCTACGGCAAAAGTATGCCATACATCACCATAAAAACTCTTTTGACCAGCAAATGCATATAATACATGTTCACCTGGATTAATATGTTCTTCTATTACTTTCGCATGTCTTCTTAATCTCCATGCAAGAGTAATTGGATATTTTCTTCTAAATTCTAATAAATAATCTAGTGTCTTTTTCTTACCCATATAATCACCTACTTAATTATTCCATTATCTTTATAGAATGATATTACTTCATCCTTAGATCTATATCCAGATAATTCAGCTACAACTTTTTTACTATTAACTATTAATGTTGTAGGAGTACCAAAATCACTGTTTTCTTTTAACCAATCTAATGAATTCATAAATGAATCATATTCCTCTTGTGAACTAAATGCATAATCTAAATACATATAATTTATCTTCGCACCTGTTTCCTTCGCAATTTCATTTAAGATTGGATGTTCAGCTTGACAATATTGACAACTTGAAGTAGCCAATATAATTACTTCATTTGTATCAGATTTAATTAATTTTCTAAATTCACTATATCCAATATAATTTAGATTTAATTTACTATCACTAGGAATTAAATCATATTTCTTAACAAAGTTAAATAAATCCTTAAATGTAGTTAAACCTGATAAATTATCAACTACTTTTTCTTCACCAACTAAAGCTAAATATGGTGTACCAAAGTTATCTGGATTAATATTTAATATAGTCATTAATTCAGTTAAATCTTCTTCAGTTAACTCATTTGTATTAACAGAATAAGGTTTAAATCCATATCCTTTAATTAATTCAATATTACTTTTATTTAACTCACAATATTTACAATCATCACGCATAATATAAACCGCACTTATAGATGCATCGTTTTTTAATTCTTGAACTTTAGATATTATACTCTTAGATCTAGTTTTACCAAATATTGATATAACTACAACTCCGATAATTACAAATAATATAACACCTAACGCTATTAATAATCTTTTAGATTCTTTTCCCACAGTATCCCTCCAATTAACCTATATTATAATACAAAAACTACTTTCTATCAATGATTATCTAATATTAAGTATCCTATCATTAATAGTTACAGTTTTATTATCATAATCAACTTCTACTTCCATATCATATGGCATAATACATCTTGGTGATGAATGACCAAAGTTCATATTATATAATACTGAAGTATCAATATCTTTAAATACTTCTTTAATTATATCTTTATATTCATCATAGTATTTTTCATCATCTGGTTTTCCGAATAAAATACCTTTTACGTTATTAAATATACCCATTTCTTTAAAGAATAATAATTCCTTATTAAACTCTTCTGGACTCATTTTTTCATCAGATGTTTCTAAAAATAGTACTTTTTCCTTCCATTCGTCAATAGTAGGTAAAATATTGTACTTACTAAACACATCTTTTTCATCACCATGTCTAGCACCTGTATAGTCATCATATATACTATCTAAACATCCACCATATAATTTACCTTTGATAGTACCAGAACCATTTAATACTTCATAGCCATGTTTTTCTTTATTAGATAATCTATCCTTACCTAATTCTTCAGGTCCATAACTTTCTCTTTCGTTATACCAAATATCACTAGATACTATTTCATAAGTATCAGGTACATTAAAATACATATCAAAATGTTTTTTAGTATAAGGTAACATATCATTAGCTAATTCAGCTAAATCAACCATAAAATTAGGCCCATAGAATGTAGATAATCCTAATCTATTTAAAAGTAGATGATCATTAGTAGTATCAGAATATCCAGTAAATAATTTAGGGTTATTCTTAACTGCTTCTTTAAATTCCTCATCTTCCATTAAATATGGAATAATTTTATATGTATCATCTCCACCAATCGCGCAAATGATACCTTTAATTGAATCATCCATAAATGCTTGTTTTAAATCAGCTGCTCTTGCTTCAGGATGATTAGCTAAAAAGTCCATATCCTTTAAAGCATTATCCATAAATACAGGTACTAATCCCATATCTTCTAATCTTTTAATACCTAAATCTAGTTCATGTTTACAAAATGGCATACCAAGTAATCCTCTAGATAAACTTACTATAGCTACTTTATCACCTTTTTTTAAATTATATGCTTTCATAATATCACCTACTTAAATTATAACATTTTATAATATAAAAAACTAGGTTACCCTAGTTCTAACGGTGAAAACTACTTATTTCATTAGCAGCATCAAAAAGATCATTAAGTCTAACTTTCTTATCAATATCATATACAAATTCATCAGGATTTATAGTATAACCCTTACTTTCAAGGCGACCTATATAAGATGATAATAATTCTTCAAACCATGGAACTCTTCTAGATTTTGCTAGTATCCTAACGGCTTTAGTATATTCATCTTCAATGTAATTTATACGATACTCATTAGTTTCATTTTCTCTAACCCATTGATTATCAATCGCACGTCTACTTCCTGATTCTAATGACATAATATCACTCCTATTATTAATCTAACATCAAAAAAATTATATATCAATGATACGATATATAATTTTATTTATATTTTACATTATTTGATTTTTTAATATAAAGTTCCATTACTTTTCATATATTCTTCATATGTCTTGATAGTTTCATCTCTATCCATACATTCCATATCTAATATTGATTTATCAGAGTTCTTAATATATTCATAGATACGTTCATCTCTAAATCCTATTTTATCAGTATCTTCCACAGTATTACCATAATATACTTTCTTAATATTAGACCATATTACAGCTGAAAAACACATAGGACAAGGATAAGATGATGTATATATTTCACATCCACTTAAATCATATGAACCAATATTTTTACATGCATCCCTAATAGCCATCACTTCTGCATGGGCAGTAGGATCATTATTACTTAATACGTGATTAGATCCTCTACCAATTATTTTTCCATCTTTAACAACAACTGCACCAAAAGGTCCACCTACTTTAGTAACAATATTACTATCAGCTAACTCCTTAGCTGCTTTCATAAATTCATTCATATATTACTCCTAACTATTTTATTTAATTTATATAATATTAAACTTATAAACCAAGATACTAATAAAATTATTGGTACAACTATAAATGCCATCCATATTCCACCTTGTACAAACCAATACCAGTCATATATAGGTGCAACTTTACCATTTTCAACATGTACTAAAATATTAGTAACATAATAAACTGCATAAATAACAGTTGGAATTATACCATATAAACTATCTTTAAAATCCAATTCAGTTCCTTCAAATAATATAAATGTTAATATACTAAGTACAGGTACTACTAAATGAAAGAATAAATTACTGTTTAAAAGCATTAACATAACACTGCCAGATATTGGAATTAAGTAAGTAAATACAACAACAAACGTTAATCCAACAGCAGTAGTAGACATTAATTTTAAAATATAATACTTTTTATCTATTTCTTTTATTTTACCAGTTAATAATTCAATATCTTTAATTATGAATATAAATGATACAATACCCATAAATATATTAGAATCTACAGTAAAGAATCTAAACATAGCTAACTTACTAGCGGTTAATACCATATTAGGTCCATCCATAAATCTAAAGCCAGTAAACATAATTATTGATGCAAGTAATACTAATATAAATATTAGTATATTCATTATCAATGATACTATAACTTTTTCTTTCTTCATACTACCTCCAACTGTTAAAACTATCTCTATCACAGACATATTTATACATTCTCAATATAGTGTTTTCTTCATCGTAATAAGTAAAATCATATTCACCATATCGCCTAAAACCAAGTTTTTCTAAAACAGACCATGATGGAACATTAACTACACCAGTAGATGTATCTATCTTATCTATTTCTACTTCATTAAACATAAAATCCAATATCTTTGAAGCAGCTTCCGTACAATATCCATTACCTTGATATTTAGGATTAATAAACCATCCCATATCTCTTATACCAGGAATTTCTGGATGATCACGATTAGGTTGGATAGTTATCTGACCTATTACTTCACCATTCTTTAAAAATATACTAAAGGTAAACTTTTTATCAGCATCACCGTTTCTAATAGCCTCTATCTTCTTTTCATAAAAAGGTTTTTGTCTATCCCAGTCACCAAATTCAGATAAAAATATTTCTCTAGCTTTCTTTAAATCATCTATAGTATCTTTAGATAATTCATATTTTTTAAATATTCTATCAGGAGTAGGAAAATAATATCTATTAACCTTAACATCAGTTAATATCTTCCATAAATCATATTGTTCATCCATAGTAGGGATTTTTATTAACAATCTTTCAGTTTCTAAATCATGTATAGATATATTCTTCATACTATCACCTACTATATAATTTTATTATAACATAAAAGAAGTCTTTTTAAGACTCCTATTTTGTAACTTCTCTAATTTCACTTACTTGGCAGCTACCACCATTATTCTTAACATATGCATCAATAACATCAATCGCTTGATAAGCATCTGAATATCTATCTACATTAGTTATATTAGCAAGATATCCATCTCCACCAGCTTCTTTAATTTCACCAGTTGATTCATAGAAATTAAATCCATAACCATATGTCTTATCATGTAATGTACAAGTAATATTCTTTTCAACAACTCTACCCAAGTTATTCTTTTGAATATTTCTATATATTACTGCAGCTGTAATTACAAGTAATGGTCCTACTACCACAACTACTAAAGCTACTTTAATAAGTTTTAATATTAAACCAGCTAATTTTTCAGTATTAGATGTTTTTTCAACCAATATTTCTTTAATATCATTAGATACTAATTCATCTAAACTTATATTAAATATTTTAGATAATTCTTTAGCTTGTTTTAAATCAGGTGAAGTTTCACCTAATTCCCATTTTGAAATAGTTTGTCTAGCAACCCCAATTTCTTCTGCTAATTCCTCTTGTGATAGTCTATTTTTCTTTCTCAATTCCATTATCTTATTTCCAATATCCATAATGTCCTCCTTTCTGATAACATCATACGACATATTCATTTTGCACTCTACCAATTTTCACTGGAACTTGCGCCCGTTTTCATAACATTTATGGCTTTCTTATCTTTATAATATCATCACTCTCTAATTCACCTATTAAAAGTGATGATTTAGGATTATAATT
>JAEEGK010032611.1_pt1 | contig 10178 bp, 4 predicted proteins | sample 8958771 | NCBI WGS metagenome assembly JAEEGK01 (sample SAMN16246547, study PRJNA631951) | gut metagenome | biome: gut microbiome; feature: rumen; material: SC-attached | host: Bos | place: Iran: Karaj | collected 2018-10 | reverse complement strand
ATGGCTTTTACATGCTGGAAACAGGCCTTTTCAATAATTCTATTGATAATATGATAGTTGATTACCAGGGCAATCTCTGGTTTTCTTCTTCACGTCTGGGCCTCTTAAAAATGTGTGACTCAGCCTTTGACGAAATTTATCTTTCGGCCGGCTTTGATGAAGCGGTAGTAAATTCTGTTACTAAGTTCAACGGTAAGATTTATTTTGGAACAGATGACGGCCTTTCAATGATAGACGAAAAGACCGGCGCAATAGATGAAAATCAATTAACAAAGAAAATGAAGGGCCTTCGTGTCCGCTGCCTTATGATAGACAGTAAAAATCGTCTCTGGGTTTGTACATACACAAAGGGCCTTTATTGCATGGACCTTTCCGGCAACATAAGCGAATACGAAACTACAACAGGCCAGCAGTTCCGTATTCTTCTTGAACTTTCAGATGGAAGTATTGCCGCAGCCGGTAAAAAAGGAATCACCTTCCTTAAAGATGGAGTAGTAACAAAAAGACTTACCAAGGCAGACGGTTTTGAAAATCAGGTTGTGCTTACGCTTTCTGAACTGCCTGACGGAAGCCTGGTTGCGGGAACAGATGGCGGCGGTCTTGCAGTTATCAGAAATCAGAATATTGAAAGACTTATCCGCCGCCAGGACGGGCTTACTTCAAACGTAATTCTTAGAACTGTAAATGACTATAAGGGAAAAGAAGCAACAGGCGGAACTTATCTTATTACAAGTAACAGCATCTGCTATATGGATAAGGATTTTAATGTAAGACATCTTTCTAACTTCCCTTATTCAAATAACTATGACCTTGTAGTCCGCGAAAACGGAAGCATTTTTGTGCTTGGTTCTGCAGGTATTTTTGTGGTTACCCGGGACGAGCTTCTTTCCGGCGAGAAAATAGATTATATCCTTCTGGATTTGAAGCGCGGTCTTATTGGTTCTCTTACTGCAAACTCATGGAACTATATTGATGAAAACAGCAATCTTTATCTTTCCTGTGACAGCGGTGCCAGCGTTTTGAATCTTGATGCTTACGACAAAATTGACCGTGCCTGCCGTATGCAGCTTAAGAGCGTGATTGTAAACGGTGAGCGCTATGCTGTACCTCGCGACAAGCATTTTGTGATTCCGGGAGACAGTGACAGTATTGAAGTTATTCCGGAAATATTGAACTACTCAATAAATAATCCTTATATCAGCTTATATATGAATGGAATTGATGAGCATCCTAATGTAATGACTCAGAACGAGCTTGCAAGTGTAATCTATTCAAATATTCCTTCTGGAAAATATGATTTCCACATTTCTCTTCTGGACAGTAAGGGAATTAATGTGCTGGAAGAAGTTGTTTACGAAATTGAAAAGCCTTACCGCATTTACGACTACTGGTGGTTCCAGGTTTATGCCTTTATTGTAATGATGATGGCGATTGCCTGGCTTACCTGGTACGTTACTGCAACAATCCAGAACTTCCGTTTTGAAAAACAGGAGCAGGAAATTTCAAGAATCCGTGACCAGATTCGTATGAGTAACGAAACAATTCTTTCTGTAGCAAATGCAGTAGAAGCCCGCGATAAACGTACAGGCCGCCACTCTTTCCGTGTTGCAGTTTATTCCATGCTGATTGCAGTAGAGCTTGGCTGCGATGAAGAAGAAATTGAAAACATCCGCCAGATTGGTCTTCTTCATGATATTGGAAAAATAGGTGTACCGGATTCTATTTTGAACAAGCCGGACAAGCTGACTACAAAAGAATATTCAATTATGAAAACCCATGTTGATATTGGCGGTGAGATTCTCAAGGATTTTACCTCAATCAAAAATGTGGCAGATGGTGCAAAATATCATCATGAACGATATGACGGAAAGGGTTACAGTACAGGCCTCAAGGGAGAAGAGATTCCGCTTACTGCCCGAATTATCGGTCTGGCAGATGCCTTTGATGCAATGACCTCTAAGCGTGTTTACAGACCGGCCATGAAAATGGACAAGGTTATTCAGGAGCTTAAGGATGGCAGCGGAACACAGTTTGATCCAAAGCTTGTAGAGATTCTCCTTGAACTTTTGAATTCAGGCCGCCTTGATGTTTCTGAAATTAAAAAGCAGAGTGAGGAGATTGAAGAGTAATGAAAAAGAAATATCTGCTTACGGCAATTACAACTATTCTCACCATTCTGCTCGTGCGTTTTGCCATGTACTGTCTGCATACAGACTATTCGCTCAAAAAAATAAGGGTTGGCTTTGTTTATATCGGGGACGGAGCAACTCCTTATACAAATAATTTTATCCGTTCCCAGCAGGAGCTGGAGAAAGCTTTTCCTGATAACGTAACGACGATTGCTAAATATAATATTCCCGAAGAAAATTGTGAGCCGGCAATCCGCGATTTGCTGAACGAGGGGTGTGATTTAATCTTTGCTACCAGCTATGGCTATGGCGAAGTAATGAAAAAGCTTGCGGCAGAATATCCAAAGGTTCACTTCTGCCAGGCAACCTGTGAGAATGCCAATGTTGCCCCTCTGTTTACAAATTATCATAACTTTATGGGAACAATTTATCAGGGAAGATATATTTCCGGTATTGTGGCAGGTATGAAGCTGAAGGAGCTGATAGAACAGAATAAGCTGACTCCACAGCAGGCAAAAATCGGTTATGTTGCGGCCTTTCCTTATGCAGAAGTAATTTCCGGTTACACGGCCTTTTTCCTGGGTGTGCGCAGCAAAGTGCCGGAGGCTGTAATGACGGTAGGCTACACTAACACCTGGAGTAACACAACTACCGAACGGAAGTTAGCAGAAAAGCTGATAGACGAGGGTTGCGTAATTATTGCCCAGCATTCAGATACAACCGGTCCCGCTACCGCCTGTGAGGTTGCAAGTACCCGCGACGGAAAAACTGTTTTCCATGCGGGCTACAATCAGTCTATGACAGACGTGGCTCCAACAACCTCTTTAATTTCTACAAGAATCAACTGGACTCCTTACATTCTTGATGCTGCCGAGGCAGTAATCAAAGACAAGAAAATTGAAGCAGTAGTCGATGGTCAGGTTTTTGGTAACGATGCCTACGCAGGCTTCGACAAAGGCTGGTGTGAAATGATAGGTCTTAATAATCTGATTACCGCAGCCGGAACCCGCGAAGAGGTTGACGCTAAGGTCCGTCAGTTTAAATCAAAAGGCATTGTAGTTTTCGAAGGCAATTACACCGGCGTAAATCCTTTTGATCCGACCGATACAATCGACCTGAAAAATCCTTTCATAGAAAATGCCCTGCAGTCTGCTCCTAGCTTCAACTATGTTCTGGATGATGTAATCACAATTGAGTAATTTGCGGCAAGCTGCAAGAAACCTCTTGACACACTATTTCACTCATTGACTGTATATTAATTCTACTATAAAATATATCTATTAACATTGAAAATCTTTTTATTGATATGGAGTAAAAATCAATGGCAACAAAGTATGTTTACTTTTTTGGTAACGGCGACGCTGACGGCGATGAGTCAATGCGCGCTGAACTCGGTGGTAAAGGTGCTAACCTTGCTCAGATGGCAAAGAAACCTTTAAGTCTTCCAGTTCCACCTGGATTCACAATCACAACAGATGTTTGTCAGGAATTCTACAAGCTCGGTCGCAAGTACCCAGCTGGATTGGCAGCAGAAGTTGACAAGTATCTTGCTAAGCTCGAAAAGGCAATGGGCAAGAAGCTCGGTGATGAGAAGGATCCTCTTCTCGTTTCAGTTCGTTCAGGTGCTGCAATCTCTATGCCTGGTATGATGGATACAATCCTCAACCTCGGTTTGAACGACAAGTCTGTAATTGGTCTTGCTAAGAAGACAGGTAACGAAAGATTTGCATGGGATGCTTACCGCCGCTTTATTCAGATGTACGGTGACGTTGCAATGGGTGTTGACCACGATAAGTTCGAAGCAATCATTGACAAGGAAAAGGCAAAACGTGGTATTAAAGATGACCCAGAGTTGAATGTAGAAGAACTCAAGAACATCGTTGCTAACTACAAGAAAATGTACAAAAAGGAAAAGGGAGAAGACTTCCCTCAGGATCCTAAAAAGCAGATGTGGGGTGCTATTGGTGCCGTATTCGGTTCTTGGATGAACCCACGTGCTATTACATACCGCAAGCTCAACAACATCAAGGAAGGTGCTCTTAAGGGTACAGCCGTTTCTGTAATGGCCATGGTATTCGGTAACAAGGGTAACACTTCTGGTACTGGTGTTTGTTTCAGCCGCGACCCTTCAACAGGTAAGAACGAATTCATGGGTGAATACCTTATGAACGCTCAGGGTGAAGACGTAGTAGCAGGTATTCGTACACCACAGAAGCTTTCACAGCTTAAGAAAGAAAATCCAAAGGTATATGATCAGCTCTGCAAGATTCGTGACCGCCTTGAAAAGCACTATCACGATATGCAGGATATGGAGTTCACTGTTGAAGAAGGTAAGCTCTATATGCTCCAGTGCCGCAATGGTAAGAGAACCGGTGCTGCTGCTGTTAAGATGGCAGTTGACATGGTTGCAGAAGGCCTCATCACAAAGGAACAGGCTCTTCTCCGTGTAGAACCGGAACAGCTTAACCAGCTCCTCCTCCCACAGTTGGACAAGGACGCTGTAAAGAAGGCTGTAGAAATTGCTTCTGGTCTTAACGCTTCTCCTGGAGCCGGATGTGGACAGATCGTATTCACTGCTGACGAAGCAGAAGAATGGGCAAAGGCTGGAAAGAAGGTTCTCCTTGTTCGTAAGGAAACATCTCCAGATGACATTGCCGGAATGGCTGTTGCACAGGGTATCCTTACATCAACCGGTGGACGTACATCACACGCTGCCGTAGTTGCTCGTGGTATGGGAACTCCTTGTGTTTGTGGTTGTGCTGATGTTACATTCAAAGACGCTAACACAATCGTTGTAAAGGGAAAGGCTTACAAGAAGGGCGACTTCCTCACAATCGACGGTGCTACAGGTAAAGTATATGAAGGACAGGTTGCTGTAAAACCTGCTACAATTTCCGGAGACCTTGAAAAGTTCCTTAAGTGGGCTGATGAAATTCGTGCTGCTTCTATCCGTACAACTCCATCTAAGCAGACTGTTAAGGGCTTTGACGTATATGCTAACGGTGATACACCTAAGAATGCAGAAGATGCATTCCGCTTTGGTGCAAAGGGTATTGGTCTTTGCCGTACAGAACACATGTTCTTCGACGAACCAAAGCTTACTGCATTCCAGAAGATGATCGTTTCTGAAAATACAGAAGACCGCAAGGCTAACCTTAAGAAGATTCTCCCTCTCCAGCAGAAGGACTTCTACGAAATCATCAAGGCTATGAAGGGTTACCCGGTAACAATTCGTCTCCTTGACCCACCTCTTAATGAATTTATTCAGGCAGAATCAAAAGAACAGCTCAATGCTCTTGCTACAAAGCTTGGTATGAAGCCAGCTGCTCTTGCAACAAAGGTTGCTGCTCTTGACGAACACAACCCAATGCTCGGACACCGCGGATGCCGTCTCGCTATCACTTATCCAGAGATTTACGAGATGCAGGTAGAAGCTATTGCCCGCGCTACTGCTAAACTTGATAAAGAAGGAATCAAACACAAGGTTCAGATTATGATTCCTAACGTTGTTTCTTACCGCGAAGTTGAACAGATTCGTGCTCAGGCAGAAGCTGTAATCGCTGACGTAAACAAGGCATGTGGAACAAAACTTAAGTTCGAAATCGGATCAATGGTTGAATTCCCACGCACAGCATTGATTGCTGATAAGGTTGCTCAGTTCGCTGACTTCTTCTCATTCGGTACAAACGACCTTTCACAGACAACATTCGGTTTCTCTCGTGATGACTACGGTAAGTTCATTGAATCTTACCTTGATCAGAGAATCTTGGAAGACGATCCATTTGCTACACTTGATCCAGATGGTCCAGGTGCTCTCATGGAAATTGCAGAAGCTAAGGGACGTAAGGTTAAGGCTAACCTCCACCTTGGTATCTGTGGTGAACATGGTGGTGACCCAGCTTCTATCGCACTCTGCTACAAGCTTGGTTTGAACTACGTATCTTGTTCTCCATTCCGTGTACCACTTGCTCGTCTTGCAGGTGCACAGGCTGTTATCAAGGCTGGAATTAAGAAGGCTCCTGCAAAGAAGCCGGCTGCTAAAAAAGCTGCAACAGCAAAGAAGCCTGCAACTGCTGCTAAAAAGCCAGCTGCTAAAAAATAAATAATAATCAGACTGACAGGCACGTTCGTGCCTGCAGTCTATTATGTTTAATCTCCCGACACTTCGTGCGGGAGAAATTAGTTTCATGCCGACGCTATGCGCGGCATAAACCATAACATAAAAAAGGGGGCTGCCCGTTTGGACAGCCCCCTTTTAATTTGGGTCAATTAAACTTATTTCAATTTAATTGAAACGCTGTAATCTTCGTCAGTCCAGTCTGGATTAATTACCATATCAAGATCTGTGCTTAAAGAAACACCCTTTGTGAACTTGTAAGAGCGTTCTGTATCTTTGCAGTAGAAAGAAATTGTAACACCCTTTGTTCCTGCATCAACTTTGAAGTCTGAAATTGTAGATTCATTGAAATCATAAATTTTTTCACCTGTGCTTGAAAGTGAAAGAACAATATGTCCGTCTGCAGAGAATGTCCAGTCTGCATCCCATTTGGCATCCTTCCATGTTCCTTTAATTCCACCCAAGTCAAGAGCGAAAAGACCTGTTGCCATTACAGCAAGAATAACCATAATAAATAATTTTTTCATTTGAAAACTCCTGTAGCGGGTCGTAAAGACCTTTAGATTTAGTAGATTCATTATATCACTGTTTGTTTTATTCTGCTATCTTTTTTGAAAAAAAAGGTGTAAAATAGATAAGATGCAGTTCGTTGTTGAATATGAAATAGCAGCAGTTATATTATCTCTTGCGGTTCTTTTCAGTTTCTTTAGAAAAAAACTTGTTAACACAAGATTAACAAGAGTCTTTTTCCTGCTTGTTATAGATGTTCTTTCAATGAGTGCAATCGATCTTATCGCAATTGAGTTAAATGATCATATCAACGGAAAAATTGTCTGGCTTTGTTATCTTGTTAATATTCTTTATTATCTCTTAAATGCATTTTTTTCAATGGTATTCTACGATTGTATCAGAACTACACTTTCGGGATATGTTGTAAGAAACAAATTTCAGAGAATAAGATATGCTGTTCCAATCAGTATTATTTCCCTGTTAATTATTACTTCTCCATGGACCCATGTAATTTTCTATTTCGATGAACAAATGAATTTCACGATAGGCTGGGGCTATATCTTAATGTATGTTTCAGCCGCAATATATCTTTTAAGTGCTGTATATAAAATCATTCTTCTTAGAAAAGAAGCAAGCCGTTCACAACGTTATACAGTTTATTTTTATATTACAATGTGTATTACAGCAGCCTTCATTCAGGGAATGAATAAAAGTCTTGTTGTAGTTGGATTTGTTTTTGCCGTTTCTACAATGATGGTTTTTCTTTCTCTCGTAAATCCAACAAACTATTTCGATAAAGAAATGGATTTAATGAATCTTGCTGCCTTCCGTGATGTTTTTGATCAGTATAAGTTTAAGAATAAGCCGTTCAGGATTGTTGGTATTCAGATGATAGGAATACGCTTTCTTATTGAAACAATCGGGCTTGAAAATAAACAGGAAGTTTTAAGAAAGTTTTCAATAAAACTTAGAAACGCCTGCGGCAAATATCAATTGTACAGAGTTTCTGGAAGCCGTATTTATGTTTATATTCCCGATGATGACGAAATTGAACAGCGCCTTGTAAAAGAGATTCAGAAAGTTTTTGAAGAATCAATCCTTATGGGTGATTTTCGCATTTCGCTTACAGTACATATTGCCCTTTATAAATATCCGGATGATGCAGATGAAAAAGCCGATGCTGAAGATTTGATTCGATCTACACTCAGTGCAATTTACGATGAAGAACCAGGTACTGTTGTTCATGTTGAAAAAAAAGTTCTTGCTAAAAAAAGCCGGGAGCTTCAGATTTTACAGGTAATGAAAAAAGCTGTACGCCGTGGTGATTTTTATGTTGTGTATCAGCCTATTTATTCATTCGAGCAGAAGCGTTTTACAACAGCCGAAGCTCTTGTTCGTCTTGAAAACGATGAGCTTGGCGAAGTAAGCCCGGAAGAATTTATTCCTATTGCAGAACAGAACGGAATGATTTTGCAGATTGGAGAATTTGTTTTTGAAACAGTCTGTAGATTTGTTCTTCACCACAAAATCTGGGAAAAAGGAATAGAATATATTCACGTAAATCTTTCGGTAATTCAGTGTATGCAGGAAAAACTTGCAGATCAGCTTTTCAGGATTATGGATTTGTACAATCTTGATTACCGCTACATAAATCTTGAAGTTACAGAATCTGCAGCAATTGCCTCCAGTGATGTTTTAATGGATAACATGGCCCGGCTTATTGAACGAAATATGAATTTTTCGCTTGATGATTTTGGTACAGGCTTTTCAAATACAGCTACCCTTATTAAATATCCTTTCCATACAATCAAGCTTGACAAGGGTATGGTTTGGGAAGCAATGCATAACAAAAAGGCAGAAATCATTTTAAAGAATACAATAGAAATGGTAAAAATGCTTGATATGGAAATTGTTGCCGAAGGAGCAGAAACTCCTGAGCAGGTAGAGAAACTGAATGAAATGGGTGTAGATTTTGTTCAGGGCTTTTACTATTCTAAACCTATAAGCAGAGATGATTTCTTACAATTATTAAATGATGATACGGAGCTACGCAGGGGATATGACTGATTATATTATAAGATTTGACATTTCAGCCGCTCTCATTTCTGTAGCAGTAATGATAAGTTACTTCCGCGAAAAAAAGATTAAGACAAAAATTTCTGATTCATTTACTGCGCTTACATGGCAGTGTTTTTGTTCCTGTATTCTTGATATAGCTTCTGTTATTTTAATCAGGTATATTACTCCGGCAAACCTTTGGCTTAATTATATTGTCCTGATTGCTTATTACATAATGTTTAATGCAATGCCGCTGCTTTATTATATGTGCTTCTGGTTCCTGTCTGAACGAAACAGAAAAATGCCGCTCAAGCAGTATTGGATAATGTTTGGAATTTATCTGTTTTTTACTTTGTTTACAGTAACATCACCATTTACTCATCTTGTATTCTGGTTTGATGAAAATCTGATATTCAGACACGGCCCGCTTTTCTATGGTTATTATGTGCTCGATATTTTCTATGTTGGTAATGGAGTAATTCACTTTTTACGTCATCGTAATCAGTTTACTTCAAATCAGATTTTATCGCTCATGTTCTTTACGTTTGCCTGTTTTGTTGCATCAATGATTCAGACCGTTATACCAAATCTTTTGATTACTGGTTTTGTTTTCTCACTTACAATTCTTATAACATTCTTGTCACTTGAAAATCCTTCTGATTATGTTGATCCGGAATCTGGTATATATAACCGAAGAGCCTTTATGGTAAAAGCCCAGGATAACATAGATTTTAATAAACCTATGTATATAATTGGTCTTTACAGCGATACTCTTGTTCATGTTCTAAGATCAATTGGCGAAGAAAACCGAAAGCTTTTTTATAGACTTGTTTTTTCATTCTTACGAGAAATTGGCGGTGGAGAAAATGCCTTCCGTCTTACTTATGAAAAATTTGCAATTCTGCTCACAGAAGTTCCTAAAGAAAAATGCGAAGAAATTGTTCATGATTTACATAATTATTTTAAGGAACCTATAAAAGTTGGAAATATTGAAATATCAATTTCTGTAAATATTAGAACAGTTTATTATCCTGATGATGTTGCCAATCTTGAAGATTTACTTGATTTGACAGAAGATTCCCTCGAAGATAAAACAAGTCTTGAAGATGGCATTTCATTCAGAGCAGATCCAAAAATTCTGGAGCACAGAAGAAGAGAGCACAAGATTGTTAAGATTCTTGAAGATGCAATGAACAACAATTCTTTTGATATTGTGTATCAGCCGATTTACAATATTGATAGTGCTGGATATACATCTGCAGAGGCCCTTTTGCGCTTGAGAACAAAAGAGCTTGGAGACCTTACTCCAGACGAGTTTATTCCATTGGCAGAAAAAAATGGACTTGCCCTTCAAATAGGAAACT
>JAEEGK010032606.1_pt1 | contig 10179 bp, 9 predicted proteins | sample 8958771 | NCBI WGS metagenome assembly JAEEGK01 (sample SAMN16246547, study PRJNA631951) | gut metagenome | biome: gut microbiome; feature: rumen; material: SC-attached | host: Bos | place: Iran: Karaj | collected 2018-10 | reverse complement strand
CCCCCTTCAGGATCATGCGATCTTCTTTCCCGCGTTGGGTCCGGCGCTCTCGTCGTAGACTTCGTCGGCGGAGAACAGCCAGACCGCCTTCGCCTTGAGGTTGACCTTGGCGAGGTTCTGGTTGAGTCCGTCGAGGACGGGTCCGCTGTCCTGGCGTCCGATGACCTTTCCGCGCACCTCGTAGGCGGTGGGTCCGCTGATGGCCTCGAGTGCGACCTTGCTGTTGGACTCCATGTTGGCGATGGTCGTCTTCATGAGTACCTCGCCCACGGCGAGGGTGTTGTCGTCGATGACGAATATGCTTCCGCAAACGATTGCATGGGGCTGTCCGTCCGCGCTCGCGCTGATGAGGATCTTCGTCGAGTCCGGGCGGCTGAATAGGTCCTTTACGACTGCTGGCATTGCCATTTCATATCACTTGCAATGCAACCGCCATCTAACATTAAAAAGGATGCGGGAGGCCTACAGGCTCACTGCTTGACCTTTCCCAGCTTGTTGTAGATGCAGAGCGCGACGATGATGGCGGCTCCGACACCGAACAGGATGAAAAGTTCTCCGAACTCAATCATGTTTGGGCATTAGGTTCCAGATATAATACCTTTTGTAGTGGGGCCGGATCTAAGATAGTATCGTTTATCTGCAGTTAAAATTCGAAAATCGTAGAATTAGTTCAAATCCAATGCTGAAATCGAATTAATGCTTCATTATCCACACAAAATGAAGGTCACCCTTTTATACATAAAATCAATAAGGGATGCCAATGTGCTACGACTTGGTTATCATCGGTGCTGGACCGGCAGGACTCACGGCCGGTATCTTCGCCAGGGCGAAGATGATGAAGACGCTGATCCTAGACGCATCAAAGGTCGGCGGTCAGCTGATCAGCCTCTATCCTGAGAAAGGTATCCACAACTACCCCGGATTCGAGACCATCCAGGCAAGGAGACTGTCCGACAAGCTCTATGCACAGGCCGAATCCATGGAATGCGACATCCATGAGGGCGAGAAGGTAATGGAGATCCTCGACGGTGACGGATGTTACGTCATCAAGACCGACAAGGGGGAGTACAAGACCGTATCGGTGATCGTAGCCATCGGTATGGGCATGTTCAAGCCCAAGAAGATGGGCGCTCCCGGAGAGGATGATTTCGAAGGCAAGGGAGTCACGTACGTCCTGCCCAAGAAGGAGGAGCTCGTCTCCAAGAAGGTGGTCATGTTCGGCGGAGGCAACAGCGCCATCGACATGGCGATGGTCGCATGCACCGTCACCGACACGACGCTCGTGCACAGGAAGGACACTTTCAGGGCGGATGAGTCCACGGTCGTGCAGCTCAAGAAGAGCCGTGTCAAGACCGAGATGAGCGCCACGCTCGCAAGCGTCAACGGTACCGACCACGTGGAGTCAGTGACGCTCAAGAGAGGCGACGAGACGTTCGACGTCCCTGCCGACCTCGTCGTCATCAACATCGGGATCGCATCGGACCTCGACGATCTCAAGGTATGGGGCATCGACCTCACCGACACCGGACTCGTCAAGGTGGACTTCGACATGAGGACCAACAGGCCCGGCATCTTCGCATGCGGGGACGTTATCGATTACGAGGGCAAGTACAAGCAGATCGTCACCGCCTGCGGCGAGGCCGCCACAGCGGTCAACAGCGCGTACAAGTTCGTGAAGAAGCCCTACTGGGCGTAAACGGTTTGCATCCCGGAGTTCACTCCGAGATGGCGTGCATCGGGCACTCGTCGATGCATGCTCCGCACTCGACGCATTTCTCAGCATCGATGATGGCGATACCGTCGATGGTGATCGCATCCTGGGGGCAGTTATCGGCACAGGCGCCGCATCCGACGCATTCGTTGGCATCAACTGTCGGCATTTGTTTACCTCTGAGATATGCCACAATCTCAAGGATATATAACGTTGCGCTCGGAAGAATCACAAAAAGGTAAGTGGTTGGTTAAATGGTTTAGATCGCCGAGAATTCACTCGGAGATTGCACCAGCGGGGCACTCGTCGACACAAGCGCCGCACTCGACACACTTTCCTGCGTCGATGACTGCGACATCGTCAACGGTGATTGCGCTCTGGGGGCATGCGTCTGCGCATGCTCCGCATGCGACACACTCGTCTGCGTTTACTGTAGGCATTTTGAAACCTCTGCCTATTTGATGAATAAAACCGTATTTAATACCTAGTTCTTTAGGGATTTCTAAATTGATTGTGCGTGCAAATGTCGAAGTTTCAGGGATGTTGTAACTCGGCACCGTTTATATTCGGGGAAGGGAATCCGCGCATCATGCCCTGTTATTCGGGAAAGGTGTGGGACGGTTCATGCTTCTACGACGGTCACGTCGTGGTGGAGGACGGACGCGTGTCCGAGGTCGGGGAGGGTTCTCCGGCAGGGTCCGTACAGGTGGGCTGCATCCTTCCCGGACTGACCGACGGCCACACCCACCTGGGCGATGCGGGGCTGCATCTGGACCGGAAATACGGGCTGGAGGAGCTGGTGGCCCCGCCGGACGGGCTCAAGCACCGTTATCTCCGCGACACCCCTGCGGAGAAGATAGAGGCGGACATGGCAGCATACGCCGGGGAACTGTCGTCGAACGGCGTGTCGAGGTTCCTGGATTTCAGGGAGGGAGGATTGGAGGGCGTACGCATGCTCCGCAGGGCATCCGACCGCGCGGTGATCCTCGGACGTCCCCTGTCAAAGGAGTTCGACCCCAACGAGGTCGATGCGATCCTCGACGAGGCGGACGGGATCGGGATACCGAGCATATCGGATGTGCCAGATAGTTACATCTCGGCATTGGCGGACGCAGTCCACAGATGCGGGAAGTACCTTGCGATCCATGTGAGCGAACGTATCCGCGAGGACTTCGGGCGCGTGCTCTCCATCGAGCCGGATTTCGTCGTCCACATGTGTGAAGCGACCGATCGGGACCTTAGGGCATGTGCCGACGCTGACCTGTCCGTGGTCGTATGCCCGACCTCCAACCTGTACTTCGGGAAGGTCCCGCCGATACGCCGCATGCATGACGCGGGCGTCCGCATCGCCGTCGGGACCGACAACGCGATGCTCTGCCGTCCCGATCTGTTCGCAGAGGCCAGGGTCCTCAGGGAACTGGCGGACCGCCAGGGATGCCCAGAGGGATTGGCGGTCGAATCATTGGTCGCCAACGGCAATAACTTATTATTAAGGCGCGCAATAGGGGTGCTCAGAGGGGCCGAGATGCTCGTCCTGACCGGAGAGGATCCGCTGTCGGGAAGGCTGAACGGTCCGAACTGAGGTATCAAAATGACATTCAGGAACATCCTCGTCCCGACGGACGGAAGCGAGTACACCAAGATGGCCATCGACAGGGCCGTGGAGTTCGCCAAGGCCGTCGGAGGATCGATCACCGCGATCTACGTGATCGACCACACAGTGTTCGGTAACATACCCATGGATTCGTCCGTGACCTCCGTGTACGACATGATGGAGAAGGAGGGCCACGAGGCCACCAGGTACGTGAAGCAGCTCTGTGAGGAGAACGGCATAGAGTGCAAGGAGCTCATCGTCGAGGGTGCCCCCGTGAAAGCGATAGTCAACGCCTCGTCCGATTACGACGTCATCGTGATGGGGACCCTGGGAAGGACCGGGTTCGCCAAGCTCATGATGGGAAGCGTCGCGGAGAGGGTCGTAAGATACGCAAAATGCCCTGTGATGGTAGTCAGGGCCATTGAGAGTGATGCATGATGAAGACAGTTGCAGACATAATGACAAGCATGCCCATAGTGGCGACCGTTCCCGGAAGCAGGAACGATGCGATCAACCTGATGGTCAGGAACAAGCTCACGGGAGTCCCCGTGGTGCGCGAATCCGACGGTCAGCTCATGGGGATCGTCTCCAGGAGGGACGTTTTCAACAACATGAACGAGGAACAGCTCTCCATGCTGATGAAGAAGAACCCCATCACGATCTCCCCCGACAAGAGCATCTCCGAGGCCGCCAAGATCTTCTACGACCTCAGGATCCACAGGCTCCCCGTCGTCGACAAGGGAAGGCTCGTGGGTATCGTCACCCCCACCGACCTCCTCAGGGAGATCAGGACCATGAAGACCAAGAAGACCGCCATCGATGCGGTCAGGGCAGCCTGCGTCACCTGCTATCAGGAGGACCCGCTATCCTACGTCGTCTCCGCGATGAAGATCTGCGGGGTCACCGCAATGCCCGTACTGAACGAGAGGGGAGTGCTCGTCGGACTCATCACCGACCGTGACCTCTTCAACGACCAGACCATGGATGTCGCAGACATGAAGAAGATGGGACTCGACGACACCTGCAGCTCCCTCGCCGGATACAGGAACGTCCTCCCGCTGTTCTGCGTCGCGACCAAGGACGACATCTCCGATGTGGGAGAGGTCTCCAAGTACATGGTCAGATCGCCCACCACCGTCTTCAAGAAGACGACCCTCAACGAGGTCGCCAAGATCATGTATCACAACGACTTCGGCCAGCTTCCCGTTCACGGGGACAAGGATGAGCTCATCGGCATGATCTACGACGTCGACGTGCTGGCGGCTCTTCTGGGGGAGTCCGAATGACGGGCGTGGATCCGTCCGACCTATTGGCCCTCTGCAAGAGGAGGGGCTTCATCTGGCCCTCCTTCGAGATCTACGGCGGTGTCGCCGGGATGTTCGACTACGGACCGCTCGGATGCGCCCTCAGGAACAACATCACCGATGTATGGAGAGCTATCTACAAGGGAAGGGAGGGTTTCGTCGAGATCGACTCCGAGACCGTCAACCCCAGAGAGGTCTTCAAGGCCTCCGGACACGTCGACGAGTTCGCCGACCTCATCACCTACTGCACGAAGTGCCAGGCACCCTTCAGGGCGGACCACCTGGTCAAGGAGTTCTACGACAACCCCGACGTCCTTTCGCCCGCCGAGCTCGACCAGGCCTTCATCGATCACAACGTGAAGTGCCCCGAGTGCGGAGGGGACCTCGGCAAGGTCGAGGAGTTCAACCTGATGTTCAAGACGAACATCGGACCCGGTTCCGCGAGGATCGGATACCTCAGGCCCGAGACCGCCCAGGGAATATTCGTCAACTTCAACAACCTCTACAGGTACAACAGGGAGAAGCTCCCGCTGGGAGTCATCCAGACCGGACGCGGATACAGGAACGAGATCGCGCCCCGTCAGGGAATGATCCGCATGAGGGAGTTCAACATGATGGAGGTCGAGCTCTTCGTCGACCCCGAGGACAAGGACTGGCCCAGGTTCCCCAAGATCGAGAACGAGACCATCACCCTCGTCCCCAACACCACCTGCGAACCCGTCACCATGACGATCAAGGAGGCGGTGGACAAGAAGATCATCGCCAACCGCGTGCTGGCGTACTTCGTCAACACCACCAAGCAGTTCCTCATCAGGCTCGGTATCGACCCTGCGAGGCTCAGGTTCAGACAGCACCTCAAGGACGAGATGGCCCACTACGCAGCGGACTGCTGGGACGCGGAGGTCCTCCTGTCCTACGGATGGATGGAGATCACCGGTATCGCGGACCGCGGATGCTGGGACCTCTCCAGGCACGCGCAGTTCTCCGGAGCGGAGCTCACCCACTTCAAGAAGTTCGACGAGCCCATCGAGGAGGAAGTGGACAAGATCAAGGCCAACCACAGGCTCCTCGGACCCAGGTTCAAGGGACAGGCCAAGGACATCGCAGCCGCGATGGAGTCCATGACCCCCGCTGACGTGAAGGACGGAAAGCTCGTCATCACCGTCAACGGCGAGAAGATCGAGATCGGTTCCGACCTGTTCGAGGTCGTCCGCGTCAAGGAGAAGGTCGCCGGTAAGAGGGTCGTCCCTCACGTCATCGAGCCCTCCTGCGGACTCGACAGGATCTTCTACTCCGTGCTGGAGCACGCCTACGACTACGATGAGAAGGAAGGTTACACAGTCCTGCACATCAAGCCCGAGGTCGCGCCCATCAAGGTGGCCGTGTTCCCCCTCATGGAGAAGGACGGTCTCGACGACATCGCCAGGGACATCTACGAGAAGCTGCAGCTCAGCGGACTCAACTCCCTGTACGACGGCGCAGGCACCATCGGAAAGAGGTACGCCCGTATGGACGAGGTCGGTACACCCTTCTGCATCACCGTGGACTACGAGTCCATGGAGGGCGACACCAAGGGCACCGTCACCATCAGGGACCGCGACTCCAGGGACCAGAAGCGCATCAGGATCGACGACGCAGAGCGTGTGATCCGTTCGCTCATGGCCGGCGCCGATTTCAAAACTATATAAAACTATTCCAGAACGGGGGATTCCGTCCCCCGTTCGGTCCATTTCTTCATCCCGTAATCGATCGCAGGCATCCCCGACGGTACGATATTCGTAAAACTGGCCAGATTATTCGATGACTATATATTCCCTGTAAACAGATATGATATCTGAGGTGTTATATTGGGAATCACTGATCTGCAGGATCGTAAGAAACTTGAGATCCTTCGTTCTCAAATTGAAGGTTTCAAGGTTTCCGATGTTTTAGACACTGAATATCCGGTTCTTTCCCCGGACGACCGCGTGAAAGATGCACTGGCGGCCATGAAGAAGTCAGGCTACCAGGACATCCCCGTTGTCGAGGACGGAAACTATGCGGGTATGATGAGTTACGGAACGCTCCTGAAGAACAAAGGGATCACCGGCGAATCCAAGATCAAAGGCCTCGTCACCGGCGTTCCGACGCTGGGTGTCGAGGACACTATCATGACCGTCGCCGAGAAGATGGTCCAGTCCAACAGCAGGCAGCTGCCTGTGCTTTCGGGCAACGCGAAGAAGAAGATCACCGGAGTGGTCTCCAGAGGAGCCATCGTGGACATCGTGTCCAGGCTCAAGACCATCAACGAGATCAAGGTCTGGGAGATAATGACCAACCCCGTCGAGACGGTCAAGTCGACTGACACCCTCGACACCGCCATGAACCTCATGAGGGCGCTGGACATCCGTACCGTGCCCGTGGTATCCGCTGACGGCGAGATCGAGGGAGTGCTCGGAATGAGCGAGATCATCGACAACAACTGGAAGGGCGGAAGCAGAGGCTTCGCCGACATCGCCGACGTGAAGATCGAGGTGTCCTCCATATGCACGGATGTGGCATACACCGTCACCTGGGACAGCGACCTCGAGTCCGCAGCGGACCTGATGGTCCAGCACGGCATCTCCACCGTCCCCGTTCTCGAATCCGGAAAGGCTGTCGGAGTGGTCACCCAGTACGACATACTCGAGGTGGTGTCCGCATGCAAGCAGCGCGACACCCTCTTCATCCAGCTCAGCGGACTGTCCGAGGACGACAAGGAGTTCACCGACGAGATCTACAAGGTCATCGAGAACGAGGTGGCCAAGGTCGCCAAGGTCGGAAACCCCAACTCGCTCACAATCCACTACGCCAAGTACAAGGAGGCCGGAGACAGGCAGAAGTACAGCGTCAGCGCGAGGCTCGCAGTGGACAGCGAGGTGTTCACCGCCAAGTCCATCGAGTGGGACATCATCAAGGTCACCAAGGACCTCATGAGGAAGGTCTGCGACGCGGTGATGGACCGCAAGGATGAGAAGGACACCTACCGCAGAAGGAAGAGATGAAACCAATGTGCCAGCCGTCCCGATTCCCGGGCGGCGGGCACCAAACGCATTCCCTCTTTTCGCACGCGCGACAAGGACGCGCGTGTAGGAAACTATTTTTATGTTCTACAGATAACGGGATGCCATGTCGCAATACGACTGTGCTTCCATCGAGAAACGCTGGCAGGAGATGTGGAGGGACGACGCGGTCTACCGCTTCGATCCCAAGTCCGACAAGCCTGTGTACAGCATCGACAATCCGCCCAGATACACATCCGGTTCGCTCCATCTGGGACACGCCACCGGTTATTCACTGATCGATTTCGCCGCCCGTTACAGGAGGATGAAGGGTTACAACGTGTTCTTCCCCCTCTGTTTCGACGTCAACGGCACGCCCATCGAGGTGAAGGTGGAGAAGAAGCACCACATCAACAAGCTGGACACCCCCAGGAAGGAGTACAGGAAGCTCTGTTCCGAGTACGCCAACGGCTTCATCGACGAGATGACGCACCACTTCGAGATCCTCGGGGAGAGCATGGATCCCAGCATCTACTACCAGACCGACGCGCCCTACTACAGGAGGACCACCCAGATCGCGTTCTCCAAGCTGTTCAAGCAGGGGCTGGTCTACAAGGCGAACTTCCCCGTCAACTGGTGCCCCAGCTGCATGACCGCCCTGGCGGATGCAGAGGTGGAGTACAAGGAGAACGTCAACAAGCTCAACTTCATCAAGTTCCAGATCGCGGGAGAGGACGGATACGTCCTCATCGCGACCACCAGGCCCGAGCTCCTGTGCACATGCAAGTGCGTCGCCGTCCACCCCGACGACAAGGAGAAGCAGCACCTCATCGGAAAGGAGCTGATCACACCTCTCTACGGAAGGCACGTGAAGGTCATCGCCGACCCCAAGGTCCAGATCGGATACGGTACCGGAACCGTCATGATCTGTACGATCGGCGACAAGGACGACCTCGAGTGGGTCATGAAGTACCACTTCGAGATGGAGAAAGGGATCGACGAGTTCGGAAAGATGACCGAGCTCGCCGGCAAGTATGCAGGCATGCCCGTACAGGAAGCACGCGAGGCAGCCATCGCAGACCTGAAGGAGCAGGGGATCCTCGTCAAGCAGGAGGACAACCCCCAGAACGTCTCCATCTGCTGGAGATGCCACTCCCCCGTGGAGTTCCTCCAGGTCCCCCAGTGGTTCCTCAAGACCACATCCCTCAAGGAGCAGGTGCTCAAGAGGGCCGACGAGATCAACTGGTATCCCGAGTTCATGAAGATCAGGCTGCAGGACTGGACCAACTCCCTCGCATGGGACTGGGTCCTCAGCAGGCAGCGCATATTCGCCACCCCCGTCCCCGTATGGGAGTGCGAGAAGTGCGGCCACGCCGTATGCGCAACGGAGGAGATGTGCTACTGCGACCCCACCGAGGACGCGCCTCCCGTGGAGAAGTGCCCCGAGTGCGGCGGGAAGCTCATCGGATGCACCGACGTGTTCGACACCTGGATGGATTCGTCCGGATCCGCGCTGTACAACACCTACTGGGAGAGGGACCCCGAGCTCCACAAGAAGCTCTTCCCCATGTCCATGAGGCCCCAGTCGCACGACATCATCAGGACCTGGGCGTTCTACTCCATCCTCAGATCGGAGCAGCTGGAGCACTGCAGGCCCTGGAACGACATCATGATCCACGGATTCATCATGGCCCCTGACGGTACCCCGATGCACTCATCGATCGGAAACGTCATCGACCCCATCCCGATCCTCGAGAACTACGGAGCCGACGCGCTCAGGTACTACGCAGCCACCTGTTCCCTGGGAATCGACCACGCCTTCAGGGAGAAGGACGTCATCAGGGGAAAGAAGCTGTCCATCAAGGTGTTCAACATCGGACAGTTCGTCGGAAGGTACTTCGACAACGTTCCCAAGAAATGCGACAGCCTCAGGATCGCCGACAAGTGGATCATCAGCAGGTTCTCCAAGACCGTCAAGACCGTCACGGACTGCTTCGAGGTCTACCAGTTCGACAAGGCGATGAAGGAGGTGGAATCCTTCATCTGGCACGACTTCGCTGACAACTACGTCGAGATGGTCAAGGCCAGGAAGGACGACGCCGTCAAGTACACGCTGTACAACGTCTTCCTCGGAGCCATAAAGATGCTGGCGCCTTTCCAGCCCCACATCACCGAGGACATCTACCAGGAGCACTTTAAGGCCATCGACGGATGCAAGAGCATCCACCTCACCGCATGGCCGGAGCCCATGTTCGTCGACGAGCAGGCGGAGGCTGCAGGAGAGGCGCTCAAGGACGTCCTCGCGGCCATCCGCGCATGGAAGTCCGAGAACAAGGTCCCGCTGAACGGGGACCTCGCCATGATCGAGTTCGTCGGCAACGAGGCCAAGATCCTCGAGGCATCCAAGGCGGACATCATGGAGACCACCAAGGCCAAGGAGGTCAGGATCGCTCCCGAGGCAAAGCTGGACGAGCAGGTCGTCGCCGTGAAACCGGTTCACGCCAAGCTCGGACCCACCTTCAAGGGTCAGGCCAAGGCCATCGTAGATGC
>JAEEGK010032605.1_pt1 | contig 10179 bp, 9 predicted proteins | sample 8958771 | NCBI WGS metagenome assembly JAEEGK01 (sample SAMN16246547, study PRJNA631951) | gut metagenome | biome: gut microbiome; feature: rumen; material: SC-attached | host: Bos | place: Iran: Karaj | collected 2018-10 | reverse complement strand
TTGAAGTATGCCAAGCATAAACGCATCCATACGGGTATCGGCACCAGTGACGAGCACATCAAGTACAAGTTCAATTCTACGCGCGAACGCATTCTGGAGCATGCCGTCGAGGCGACGAAGTATGCCAAGCGCTTTGTGGACGACGTGGAGTTCTACTGTGAGGATGCAGGTCGGACGGATAACGAATATTTGGCGCAGGTTGTCGAGGCAGTTATCAAGGCTGGTGCAACGGTCATCAATATCCCTGATACGACGGGCTACTGTCTGCCACAGGAGTACTACGACAAGATTCGTTATCTGAAGGAACACGTGGACGGCATTGACGCGTGCATTATTTCGACGCATTGCCACAATGACCTTGGTTTGGCGACGGCTAATACGCTGAACGGTGTTCTGGCTGGAGCACGACAGGTGGAGGTAACCATCAACGGCATCGGAGAACGCGCAGGCAATACTAGTCTGGAGGAAATAGCAATGATTCTGAAATGTCACAAATCGATAGATATCGAAACGAATATCAATACCACGAAGATTTATCCGGTGAGCCGTATGGTGTCATCGCTGATGAATATGCCCGTACAGCCCAACAAGGCCATCGTGGGTCGTAATGCGTTTGCACATTCGTCAGGCATCCACCAGGACGGGGTATTGAAGAATGTACATACGTACGAGATTATCGATCCCAAGGATGTAGGTATCGATATCGACAGCATCGTACTGACGGCTCGCTCAGGTCGTGCGGCTCTGAAGCATCGCCTGATGATCAATGGTGTGGATGTGAGCGATGAGCATAAGATAGACAAGATCTACGAGCAGTTCTTGGCATTGGCAGACAAGAAGAAGGAAATCTCGGATGCCGACGTCATGATGCTGGCTGGTGCCGATGTAGCCGAAACACACGCCGTACGCCTTGATTTCCTACAGGTAACATCAGGCAAGGGTGTGAAGTCGGTGGCAAGTATCGGACTGGACATCAGCGGTCAGAAGTTCGAAGCTGCGGCATCGGGTAATGGCCCTGTGGATGCTGCCATCAAGGCGCTGAAGAAGATTATCATGAAGCAGATGACGCTGAAGGAGTTTACCATTCAGGCCATCTCGAAGGGTTCGGACGATGTGGGCAAGGTGCACATGCAGGTAGAGTACGACGGAAGTCTCTATTACGGCTTTGGTGCCAATACCGACATTGTGACGGCCTCTGTTGAAGCATATATCGATTGTATCAACAAGTTTAAAGTGGAAGACTGATGAACACATTATTTGACAAGATATGGGATGCACACGTGGTGCAGCAGGTGGAGGACGGGCCTACACAACTGTATATAGACCGCCTGTATTGCCACGAGGTGACGTCGCCGCAGGCCTTCGAGGGTATGCGGGCAAGGGGCTTGAAGTGTTTCCGTCCGCAGCAGATTGTCTGCATGCCCGACCATAACACGCCTACGCACGATCAGGACAAACCCATCGAAGACCCGGTATCGAAGGCACAGGTGGACACATTAGAAAAGAACGCACGCGACTTCGGACTAACGCACTACGGCATGTATTCGAAGGACAACGGCATCATCCACGTGGTTGGTCCTGAAAAAGGCTTGTCGCTGCCTGGTATGACCATTGTTTGTGGCGACTCTCATACATCGACACATGGCGCAATGGGTGCTGTGGCTTTTGGTATCGGTACGTCGGAAGTTGAGATGGTTATGGCCTCGCAGTGCATTCTGCAACAGAAACCCAAGTCGATGCGTATCACCGTCAATGGAACGCTGGGCAAGGGTGTGACCGCCAAGGACGTGGCACTCTATCTGATGGCGCAGCTGACCACCAGCGGTGCTACGGGCTACTTTGTGGAGTATGCCGGCGAGGTGGTGAAAAACCTCTCGATGGAAGGTCGCCTGACGCTTTGTAACCTGTCGATAGAAATGGGTGCGCGTGGTGGATTCATTGCCCCTGATGAAGTGACCTTTGAGTACGTCAAAGGCAGGGAATATGCACCCAAGGGCGACGAGTGGGAGAGAGCCGTTGCCTATTGGAAGACGCTGAAGAGCGACGACGATGCCGTGTTTGACAAAGAACTGGTGTTTGACGCTAAGGACATAGAACCACGTGTGACCTACGGCACCAATCCTGGCATGGGTATTGGCATTACGGAAAGCATTCCAGCCTCAGGCGACGCCAACTTCGAGAAGGCTCTTGGCTATATGGGCTTCAAGGCTGGCGAAAAGCTGTTAGGCAAGAAGATAGACTATGTATTCTTGGGTGCCTGTACCAACGGACGTATTGAGGACTTCCGTGCCTTTGCCTCGTTGGTAAAGGGTCGCAAAAAGGCTGAGAACGTGGTGGCTTGGCTGGTGCCTGGCTCATGGGCTGTACGCCAGCAGATAGAGGACGAAGGTCTTGACAAGGTGCTTGAAGCTTCAGGCTTTGAAATCCGTCAGCCTGGTTGTTCAGCCTGTTTGGCTATGAACGATGACAAGGTGCCTGCAGGCAAGTATGCCGTATCGACCTCGAATCGCAATTTCGAAGGTCGTCAGGGTCCTGGTGCACGTACCATCCTGGCTTCACCCTTAGTGGCTGCTGCTGCCGCTGTAACTGGAGTAATTACCGATCCAAGAACATTATGAAACAGAAATTTGACATCATAACAAGTACCTGCGTGCCCCTGCCGTTGGAGAATGTTGATACGGACCAGATTATCCCTGCCCGTTTCCTGAAGGCTACCACCAAGGAAAAGAAGTTCTTTGGTGACAACCTGTTTCGTGACTGGCGCTATAACCCAGATGGCACCGTGGTTGAGGATTTCGTCCTCAACAATCCCAAATACAAAGGCTGCATCCTTGTGGCTGGTAAGAACTTCGGTTCAGGTTCGAGTCGCGAACATGCAGCGTGGGCTATTGCGGGCTATGGTTTCCGTGTGGTCATCAGCTCGTTCTTTGCCGACATCCATAAGAACAACGAACTGAACAACTTCGTGCTGCCCGTACAGGTAAGCGAGGATTTCTTGTCTGAATTGTTTTCGACCATTCAACAGGATGCTGAAGCACAGGTAGAGGTTGACCTGCCCAACCAGACGGTAACCAACAAAGTCACAGGACGTTCAGAACACTTTGATATTAACGGCTATAAGAAGCATTGTCTGATGAATGGATTGGACGACATCGACTTCCTTGTAGCCAACAAAGACAAGATAGAAATATGGGAACAGCAGAGAGCTTAAATACGTACAAGCGCATCCTGCCCTTCGTGGAGATTATGGACTCTACGTTGCGCGATGGTGAGCAGACCAACGGCGTATCGTTCCTGCCTCACGAAAAGCTGGTAATGGCGCGTAAACTGTTGTCTGACGTTAACGTTGACCGTATCGAAGTGGCTTCGGCACGTGTGTCTGAAGGCGAGCGAGAGGCTGTGACCAAGATATGCGCATACGCCCAGAAGAACGGGCTGCTGGAGCGTGTCGAGGTGTTGGGCTTCGTGGATGGCGGACAGTCTATAGATTGGATTGCTGAATGTGGAGGACGAGTGGTCAACTTGTTGGCAAAGGGTTCGCTGAAGCATTGTACGCACCAGTTGCACAAGACACCTGAGGAGCATATCAGCGACATCAAGAAAGAGTTGGCATATGCTGCCAGCAAGGGCATCAGCGTCAACCTGTATTTGGAGGACTGGTCGAACGGTATGAAGGATTCGCCCGAGTATGTCTATCAGCTGATGGATGCACTAACAGACCCTTCCAACCTCCCCTGTTTAGTGGAGGCTATAGACACTCCCCCTAAACAGGGGGAGATGGTGGGGGTCAAACGTTTCATGCTGCCCGACACGTTGGGTGTGATGAATCCCCTGCAGGTCATCGAGTATTTCCGCAAGATGATAAAACGCTATCCTGACGTGCATTTCGACTTCCATGCGCATAACGACTACGACTTGGCAGTATCGAACTCGCTGGCTGCTGTGCTCAGTGGCGCACGTGGTCTGCACGTCACTGTGAATGGGCTGGGGGAGCGTTGTGGCAATGCTCCGTTGGCCTCCGTACAGGCTATTCTGAAAGACCAGTTTCATGCCAAGACGAACATTGTGGAGAGTCAGCTGAACGACCTGTCGCGTATGGTTGAGAGTTTCAGTGGCATCACGGTAGCCCCCAACCAACCTATCGTTGGCGAGAATGTGTTTACGCAGGTGGCTGGCGTACATGCCGATGGCGACACGAAGGATCAGCTGTATTTTAACGAACTGATGCCTGAGCGGTTCGGACGTAAGCGTGAGTATGCGTTAGGCAAGCAAAGCGGTCGTGCCAACATAGCCAAAAACTTGGAAGAACTGGGTTTGGAACTGACACCTGAGCAGACGCGCCGTGTAACGGAACGTATCACGGAACTGGGTGACAAGAAGGAGATTGTGACGCAGGATGACCTGCCGTATATCGTCAGCGATGTCTTGAAACATGACGGCTCTGAGGAAAAGGTCAAGCTGATTAGCTATATCGTCACAACAGCCTACGGATTGAAACCTGGTGCAAATATCAAGGTGGAAATCAACGGTCAGGAGTTTGAAGGCAGTGCCGTGGGCGATGGTCAGTACGATGCTTTCGTAAAAGCCCTGCGCCACATCTATAAAAAATATCTTGACCGCACGTTCCCCACATTGGCTAACTATCAGGTTAGTATTCCCCCTGGTGGACGCACCGATGCGTTGGTGCAGACGGTCATTACGTGGCACTACAAGGACGGTCTGCTGCGTACGCGAGGACTGGATGCCGACCAGACGGAAGCTGCCATCAAGGCAACATTTAAGATGCTGAATATTATTGAAAGTGATTTAACGAAATAACAATATGAAACTGAAAATTGCAATATTGGCTGGTGATGGTATCGGCCCAGAGATTATGAAACAAGGTGTGGCTGTACTCAACGCTGTTGCTAAGAAATGCGGTCACGAGTTCGAATACGAAGAAGCACTGGTTGGTGCCTGTGCCATTGATGCCTGTGGCGATGCCTATCCCGATACGACGCACGACGTATGTATGCGTGCTGATGCCGTGCTGTTTGCTGCCGTGGGCGACCTGAAATACGACAATAATCCCACGTTGAAGATGCGTCCTGAAACGGGACTGCTGGCTATGCGCAAGAAGTTGGGACTGTTTGCCAACATCCGTCCTGTAGCTACGTTCGACTGCCTGTTGCATAAGTCGCCGCTGAAGGAAGAACTGTTGCGTGGTGCCGATTTCGTGGTCATTCGTGAACTGACAGGCGGTATGTATTTTGGTGAGAAGCATCAGGACAACGATATGGCCTTCGACACTAATATCTATACGCGTCCCGAGATTGAGCGCATCCTCAAGGTAGCCTTCGAAATAGCTATGCAGCGCCATAAGCACCTGACCGTAGTCGATAAGGCTAACGTGTTGGCATCGAGCCGTTTGTGGCGTCAGGTAGCTAAAGAAATGGAACCGCAATATCCTGAGGTGACAACGGATTATATGTTCATCGACAATGCTTCGATGCGTGTGCTGACCGAGCCTCGTTTCTTCGATGTCATTGTGACGGAGAATACGTTTGGTGACATTTTGACTGATGAAACGTCTTGTATAACGGGGTCTATGGGACTCCAGCCATCCAGTTCGCTGGGTGAGCATACACCACTCTTCGAACCCGTTCACGGCTCATGGCCTCAGGCGGCTGGTCAGAACCTCGCCAATCCGTTGGCACAGATACTGTCTGCTGCTATGTTGCTGGAACACTTTGGATTAGAGCGTGAGGGTGCCCTGATTCGTGAGGCTGTCAATGCCTCGTTGGACGCCAATGTTCGCACGCCTGAAATCCAAGTCAAGGGTGGCCAGAAATATGGAACAAAGGAAGTTGGTCAATGGATTGTAGACTATATCGAAAGACAATGAGATATGTAGAGAATGAGATAATGAGAAATTGGGGCTGGCGCCGTGTGTTAATGACGTCTGTTTTAATCTCTCATTTTCTCATTTCCTCATTTTCTCAATCTCCAAACTGGCGCGATACGCTGAACGTGCTGAACAAGCAGATAGCGCAGTCGCAGTGGTCTACGGACCTGCATCTGCGCAAGGCCAATGCCAATCTGCAACTGAAGCAATGGCAGTATGCTGTCGAGGAGTATGCACTGGTCTTACAGCATGAAGCACGCAATCCTGCAGCCTTGTTCTATCGTGCTTACGCCTATACACATCTGCGCCGTTTCGACTTGGCCCGCAACGACCTTAGCGACCTGCTCATGGTGTTACCGCAACATTTTGAAGCACGCCTGTCATTGGCTGTCGTGCTGCAACAACTGGGACGTAAGCAGGAGGCATTGGACCATCTGAATCAGGCTATTCAGCAGTGTCCTGACTCGGCTGTAGCCTATGCAGCACGTGCTAACCTGGAGCGTGACATGAAGCAGGATGAGGCTGCACTCTATGACTGGCGGAAGGCTGAGGAACTGTCGCCTAAAGATCCTACATACGTGGTTTCACACGTGGACCTCTTGCTTGTCCTGGAACGTAGGAAGGAGGCTCGTCGCGTGCTCGATGCAGCAGTCAGTCGTGGTGTTCCTCGTGGCATGTTGCTCGAATGGTATGCAAAATGTAAAAGATAAAAGTTTTTAAGGAAGTTAAGGAAGTTAAAGGAGATAGAGAAGAGAAGTGAAGAAAATCATAGAAATAATCAAGCACCCAACCAAGCGTCAGTTCTTGACAGCCTTCTTTGTCGTTGTCGCCATTTTGGGCGTTATCAGGTATTTTGTGCAGCGTGCTCATAGTCTTGAGGATGCTCCGATTGCCAAGACTGCGCAGAAGTACAATCGTATTCGTGGTGTACGCAATTACAAGTCAGAGTTTCCTGACAGTCAGAGCGTACAGATTGTGGCTGCCCAGAAGTGGGGCGTGCGGCCTGTTAAGAATCGTGAGGATGCTGAGCATCGAAAGAAGGAGTTGGTGTATATTGGCGAGAGTCCGTATTATCATGTCGACCGCTTGTCCAGTTCCATTCCTTACCTTGTACCGCGTGCTGCCTTGATGCTGCAGGATATTGGCGAAGCTTTCTTCGATAGCCTTTATGCCAAAGGCCTCCCTCTCCATCAGCTCATTGTCACCAGTGTGTTGCGATCGATGGATGACGTGGCCAAGCTAAAGCGTCACAATCCCAATGCCACTGAGCAGAGCTGCCACCTGTACGGCACAACTATCGACATTTGTTACAACCGCTATCAGCCACTGACCCGCGAGGTACGCAACGACACGCTGAAGTGGGTGCTGTCCGAGGTATTACGTGACAAGCGCAACGAAGGCCGTTGTTATATCAAGTACGAAGTCAAGCAAGGTTGCTTCCACATGACGGTAAGGTAATTGCGTGCCATACTCATAGCTTAGGATTGAACAATATATATTCTTTATTGTCATGTTTATTAAGGTCTAATTATATCAAAACATATCTTCAAAAGTTAAATTGTTATAAAACACAAATAAATCGTAGATGTTTTACGAATTTCGTATAATATTATTTGCAAACAAAGAAAATATTGCATATATTTGTAGCGAAATTACGAAATAAAGTATAAATAAAGCATCTATGATTAGAGATTTTTGGGTACAAAATTACCTTTCCATTCGCGACAAACAAGAATTGAGTTTCTTGGCTAAAGGTCCCTCATCGGAACTTGTTACAGAAGTTGCCGAAGGGGTGTTCTTGTATAAATTAGGTATCCTGTATGGCCCAAATGCTTCTGGCAAGTCTAATATGCTGTTAGCCTTAAATGAAGTGTTTCGTTTACTGGTATTGCCCAAATCAGATGCTAACGAAAGTATTAATCGTAGTATTCCCTTCATTCTCACAAAGGATGATCCTATTGAAATGCACGTGTCATTCTATGCTAATGGTATCAGATATGATTATGATGTGTCGTTTAATGAGAAATACATTTTGAGTGAATACCTATACTATTATCCTAACAAATCAAAGGCTTTGTTCTATGAACGTCATTTTGTAGGTGAGAATATACAGACAGAAATTAAGTTTGGCCCAAGTTTACAATTATCTGTCAAGACCCAAGACAGTATCCGCGAGAACACGTTGAACAATCATAGTGTTCTGTCTGTTTGCAGAAAAGCCGCCTTAAAGGAAGACATAGCCCCGTTCAACGTCCTCCATAGTTGGATTATGGACAATTATCATGAAGTGGACGGTGATGGACAAAAAGGAGTTGTTGAGACATTAAAAGATGCTTATAACAGTCCTGTTAAGCGTAAGTTCTATAACATAATGCTACAAAAGGCTGATCTGAACATTTTGGAGTACCGGCCTATTGTAGAAGACCGTTATGTGCCAGCAGAATATCGTGAACGTATTCAAAAGGAAAATATTCCAGAAAAGATGAAAGAGGCCTTACTTAAACCCACTGCTGATTCAATAGCATTTGTCAATCACTCTTCAAATGGTAATTTTGACGTTCCTCTTAAATTACAGTCAAATGGCACTCTAAAATACATACAAATTTTGGATGCATTATATGATATGATAACAAGTTCTCATGTATATTATCTGGACGAATTAGGTGAGGATTTGCACAACGACCTGTTGTACTACTATCTTAATGTTTTCATTTTCAACTCAGAGAAATCACAACTGATTATCACCAGTCAAGAAACGACACTCCTTTCTCAGGATTTAATCAACGAGAACAGAGGTGTTGTTTGGTTTGTTGAGAAAAACAAAGAGACAGCATCGTCCGAGTATTCTCGTGGAGATTCATTCGGCTTGCACAAGAATTTGTCACTATATAATTCTTATCGCATTGGCCGTTTGGGAGCAAAGCCAGAATTGGGTAGTATCTTTATAAATCTGGAGGATTGATATGGGAAAACTACGCCAAACAGCACTCATCTTGGGTGAAGGCCCTACCGAGTTCTTCTACTTCAAGTCCTTGTGCGATGTGTTTAAACGTCTGACCATCAAGCCAGATTATCCCAAACATACAAACCTCAAGGAACTTGAAGCGAAGATAGAAGAGGGCATTGCAATGGGCTACAGCCATATCTTCTGCATTATTGATATGGACACGAAGGACAAGGAACCAGAACAATCTCAATATCAAAAGTTGAAAGCGAGATATGCCAACCCTATCAACAAACCCAGGAAAGGTATTTATTGTGAAGTCGAGTTCTTCGAGACCCACCGCTGCACAGAACTGTTCTTCCTCTACTATTTCCACTATACATCACGTCCATACGAGGATCAAGAATCACTGATCAAAGACCTCAACCAATGTGTCGAGTATCGAAAGACGATAGAACTTTTCATTAAGAGCAAGGGCTTGCATAGTTACTTTGAACGCAACGGTGGTTCGTTAGCGACTGCTACAGCCAATGCCAATCACTCTATGGAGGAGAAGCAGTCATGTGGCAGAGATTACACTTACTCTGAACTTGGAAGATTGATAAAGATGTTAGAGAAGTTGTCTGTTTAAGGTGTGGGTTACACAATATTATTAGGTGGCAAGAACCGCAATGTTTCTTGCCACCTATAGCAAATTGGAATGCCTCTGGATATTATTTTACGATAACCTTTTCTGTGAATTCTTCCTTGCCGATGCTCACCTTTACGATATAGACGCCTTTAGGCCATCCCAGCGTGGAGATAGATTCTGATCGGTTCGTCGAAGACAGGATTGTCATCAATTCTTTCAAACACCAAGTTTAAGTATTCCTCTTCGTTATTTCCAGACGGCATTGTACTTTCTTGAAATTCTCTCAGAGCGACGAATACTATCTTTTTCCGACTGATTCAAGTTACCCGTACGGGCACGAACCAATGCTTCACGAAGCTCTTTCGCGAACTTGCCTGAAATTGGCTTGCGGGGGGATTCAATTCCTAACATATCATCAGTGTTTGTTTGTTCGGGTGCAAAGATACGATATTTTTTCTTTGCATCCAAACTTTTTGGGGAAAATCTTTATTTTTATACAAAAGACATTATTCTGTTAAATTAAAAACTTACATGATTCCTATTTAGTTCATTAAGAAGTCTTGGGGTTTGATCTATGGTCTTCATATTCTTGTAGAGTGCTGTTTTTGCCGATTCTGCAATTTCTGTCAGGCTCTGATCTGCCCTTACTCGATTATCAATACTCTCTGCCATGAAAAACATGCCAGTAAAAATGATTCCCACTAAGGCTGCTATTGCCTG
>JAEEGK010032603.1_pt1 | contig 10179 bp, 7 predicted proteins | sample 8958771 | NCBI WGS metagenome assembly JAEEGK01 (sample SAMN16246547, study PRJNA631951) | gut metagenome | biome: gut microbiome; feature: rumen; material: SC-attached | host: Bos | place: Iran: Karaj | collected 2018-10 | reverse complement strand
GCGTTACGAATGCGCTGCTCTACCGACTGAGCTAAAGTGGCAACGCCGATTGTGGTGAATCGGGACTGCAAATATACAAACTTTTTTCGTAATTTTGCAACAAATTTCTTTGTATGAAGTCTGATATAGTAATCATTGGTGGAGGAGCCGCGGGGCTCGTGGCAGCCATCGGCGCTGCAAAAGTGTTGTCGGAAAGTGAAAACGGCGGCACTGTTACCGTACTCGAAAAGATGCCCAAAGCGGGCCGAAAAGTAATGATCACCGGCAAGGGCCGATGCAATTTTACCAATGTAAAGGATTGGCAGGACTTCAGCACCCACATCCGTACAGACAATAACTTCGCAAGCCCGGCCTGGCACAACCTGACGCCGGAAGGCATGATTGAACTCCTCAGGCAGAACGGTCTTCGTTCCGTGGTGGAGCGCGGCGATCGCGCCTACCCGCAGAGTCACATGGCCGGTGATGTTGTGGATACGCTCCTGAGAGCCTGCACGCTCATGGGAGTGAAGGTGGTGACGGACTGCGAAGTCAAGACCATCGACGTGACACCCCGCGGCTTCAGCCTGGACTGTGTCCAGACCAGCCGCAAGAACGTGCGCATCCCCGTGGATCCGGCCAAACTCCGTCCCGGCAAGCCCGCCCCCACCCGCGAGGAAATCACTATCGAACCCGTCGAATACAACTGCAAAAAGCTCATCATAGCCACCGGCGGCCTGTCCTATCCCGGCACCGGCAGTACCGGAGACGGCTATATGTGGGCCGAGGAACTGGGCCACAGCGTGGAATCCTGCTTCCCGTCCCTCACCGCCCTTGTTCCGGTGGGCTACAAGGACGCCAACCCCCTGGCCGGTGAAATCAAGCAGGCCTTCCGTGGCCGGACGGTCTATGGCAAGACCAAGGAGCGCAGGATTGCACCCCTCCCCAAGTGGTATCCCACCTTTGAAAAGCATATCGAACGCGTGACGCCGCTCTCCGAACTGGGCGAACTCTTCAACGGCAACAACCTGGACAATGTGCAGCTCACTCTCTATATCAACGGGCAGGAGGCACAGCAGGAGTTCGGAGACATCGAATTTACCGACGGCGGTCTGGAAGGCCCCCTTGGCTTTATGGTAAGCCGCAAGGCCGTCAAGGCCCTCAACGACGGCCAGAAAGTCTCCGTCTCCATCGACCTCAAACCCGCCGTGGAACTGGAAAAACTGGATGCCGATATCCATGCCAAGTGGGAGGAAGTCATTAACGATGAACGCTCCAAGGGCCAGAGCTTCCAGCGCCTGTTCCGCATCATGCTGGGCAAACTCATGCCCTGGAATGCCACCCTGGCTTTCCTCAAGACCAATCCCAAGGTAAGCGTGGACTCCCTGGCCCAGGCCATGAAGGACTGGAAACTGGACATTGCCGGCTTCGTGGGCTTCGAGCGCTGTGTGGTCACCGCCGGCGGCATCTCCACGGACGAAATCACCGCCAAGACCCTGGAATCCAAGAAGCAGCCCGGCCTCTACTTCGCCGGCGAGGTACTGGATATGGACTGTGACACGGGCGGCTACAACCTGCAGATGGCTTTCTCTACCGGCTATCTCGCTGGCGAAAGCGCAGCAAAGGCTATTCAATAGAAACAACACTGATATGAAACGTATTCTAACCCCCATTGCCGCGTGCATCACGATGCTGTGTGCATGCAATCAGAACCCCGATGCCTATGTAATGAAAGGCACTGTACTTGGCCCGGACAGCGAGGGCTGCGAGGTGTATCTCCGCTATGGCCGCACCACGGACACGTCGGTGGTGAAGAACGGCCACTTCCGTTTTGAAGGAACTGTCCAGGAGCCCGCAGTAGCTCACATCATCTTGTTCAGCCAGGGCAATCCCAAGCCCAATGCCCCGGTGGTGCTTGAGCCGGGTACCATCAAGGTGACGTTCAACGCAGACAATGCCATCGACATTGCCGGTACTCCGCTGAACGACGACCTGAACCGCCTGCGGGGCAATTACAGCGAACTATTTGCCGCCCATCCCAACGACATCCTGGGTGTAGGCCCGCTGATGGTGATGGGCCGCGGCAACAAGCCGGTCTTTGACTCCCTTTATGCGGCCGCCGGCGATTTCGTGAAGAATCACCCCGACGTGGTACGGGAGCACGAACGCTTGGAGCAGCTGGAAAGAACGGCCATCGGCGCCATGTTCACCGACTTCACCATTGAGCACGGCAACGCCGACGGCAGTTCCGTGAGCCTCTCCGATTATGTGGGCAAAGGCAAATACGTCCTGGTAGATTTCTGGGCCAGCTGGTGCGCCCCCTGCAAGGCCGAAATGCCTGTGCTCAAGGAAGTTTACAAGCGTTTCAAAGGGAAGAATTTCGAAATGCTGGGCGTAGCTGTCATGGACAAGCGCGAAGCAACGGAAGCCATCGTCCCGCAGCTGGGCATCACCTGGCCCCTCATCTACGATGCACAGGAGATTCCCACGGAAATCTATGGCATCAATGCCATTCCGCACATCATCCTCTTCGGCCCTGACGGCCGCATCGTTGCAAGAGAATTAAGGGGAGAAATGATCATTCAGACCCTTTCCCCCCTTCTGAAGAAATAATGCAGCGCTTTAGAAGTAAATTCCCAGCGTTACATTAGCGCAATTTCTATATATACCTTGCATGTACACGGCATTCTTAAAGAGTGTCGTGTATTCGTTTGATACGCGTACATAAGGCGTAATCTTCTCCAGGCACAGCAGCCATTCGGCAGATAGCAAGATGCCGGCATGGGGCGTAGTATCATACTCGAACTGCGGGTCCAGCCACATGTCGAAGCTCTTGAGCACGGACGAGGTGGCTTGGGCGTAGTGGGAATCCTTTCTTGCCGTACCGGAACCGGTATGGAAAAGGCCGTGGGCGCCGATGTTCAGAATGGACTTGCCGCCAAGGCAGATGTCCTTCGTGGCAAACACATCGGCATCGAAGCGGGTGATCTGCTGGTTGCGGTAGAAGGGATAGATTTCCGTCTGCTGCTGCTTGGAGGAGACAGTGAAGTCGGCTCCTACCGTGAGGGAAGGACGCTGGTCTTTCATTCCATAGAACCAGCGGTAGCTTAACTTGCAGTCCACGACAGTGCGGTCCATGATGTACTTCTTGCCGATGTAGTCTACGCGGGTAACACCGCCGGTAGGCGTGACGTATTCAAAGTCGTTCTCCTCGTTCGCCAGATAGGCGTAGCCGACGGAAAAACCGATACGGTGGATGCTCTTCGCGGAAGGGCAGATGAGGTAAGCCGTGTTGAAGCGCATATCATAGCCCGCGAACTCGAAGAACACCGCCGAACCGCTGGATTTGCGACCGTAGTAACCGTCGCGGCCGGTGAACGTAATCTCGGTGAAGAAACTCTCGTTGGTGGCAAACTGAATGGCGCCGCCGAACAGGTTGTTGTTCATGTTGCGCTTGTCTGAAGGAGAAAGCACGCCGCGGGTCCCAACCAGCTCGGAAACGGTGCCTAAGTAACATCCACGGTCAATCTGGTAGAAGTAGGACTGGTCCGTCTTACCGTAGATGCCGCCCTGGATGGCCTCCAGCGTATTCCTGTAGAAGGCCGATGCCCCCACGAGCGTGGAAGAGGAAGGCCGATAGGAAACGCCGGCGTCAAAGGCGAGGTCTGTCCAGTAGGTGAGCGAGCGCGGGTCCTTGAGTTTGGTCTGGTCGCGGCCGTCGAACTTCACGGAGATGCCTGCCGCCCACTTGTCGGTGAAGTTGTAACTGATGCCCCCCTTCAGCGAATAGGACTCCCGCTGCTTGGTGCCGACGGTGGTGGCGTCGTTCTCATAGAAGTTCACGGGATTGTATTCGGGATCCAGCAAGATGGGACCGCCCATCTCTTTGCCCTCGAAATAAGACCAGTCGATATGGCCGAAGAAGGCAATCTTGTCGGATACACGGTAGTAGGATTCGGTGCTGGCCGATACCTCGTAGCTGTTCTTGGACTGGGTGAGGGGAATCAGTCCGCCGTTCGCTTTTTCAAAGCCCGCGGAGGCCTGAGCAATCTTTCCGTCCCATCCCGCAAGGGCGGCCGGGTTGGAGAGGTTCAGAACCGGCGTGACAGACTTCACAAAGTCATAGTCCCGCACGACCTCCCGCTTCTGCTGAGCGCCGGCGGAGAAAGCGCAGCCCAGCGTGAGCATATATAAAGTGAGTAAACGTAATCTCATGGCATTCATTTCTTAAGGGAGATAACTTTCCGCTGGTGGAAGTCCACAAATGAATTGTTGGTATCCGAATAGATGATGTGCGCGCCATTGGCGATGGAAGCCTCGGCGTCGATGCCCGAAGGATCGGTGGTGCCTTCGACGTCATCGGTGCCGCCCGTATAGCCGTAGACAAGCTTGCCGGCATTTTCCGGGAGTTCCTCGGTGGCTTCCTTGTCCACATTGCGGTACACGCTGTAACCCAGCTTCGGAGTGAGAAGGACATAGTTGGAGTTGATATCGGCCGAGAAACGCACATGGCTGGTGGCCTCGTTGCCCTTGGTCCAGATCTCAACGGCATCATAGACGTTGGCCTTAGGGAACTTCACGCAGGCGAACATGGCGCCCTGCGTCTTGTCCAGCGCCGGCGTATCCGAGCACAGGGCCAGGGCCTGTTCACGGGGCATCTTCCCGGTAAAGAAAGTAGGTGAGCCCGTGGACAGGGGCCAGCCGGTGGGCGTCATGGCGAACGCTTTGCCGGTGAGGTAATGCGACTGCGGAATGTTTTCGGAAACGGCATACTTCCTGGCTCTGTCGTACATCTGTCCCAGGCCGACATTGCACATCCAGTAGTATTCCTCTTTGCTCAGGTCTACGGAATTGGGATTCACGGAGGTATGGTCCGTGGCCGATGCAACCGCAACAGTCAAAGATGTATAGGGATCGAGCGTGACGGATTCTGCCTTGAACCACCAGATGGCACCGCCGGCGGGTATCCAGTCTTCCTTTTCATAGATCAGTACGCCGTCTTCTCCATAGTAGAGGTTATTGGTATAACTCTCATAAGGGCAGCCGATGCCGAAAACGAGGTCGGAGATGTCGGCCGGCTCTGCAGAGTTATTGTAGATGGTGAAATACTGGTCGTTCTGGTAGGCGCCCAGACCGTCTGCGGAAAGGCAGCCGCCGTTGTAGAGCTCCTTGATGATCACCTGCTGGCTCACGGCCTTCAGGAGGTCGATATTAAAGCGCGCGTTTTTTTTAGAGCCCGCTTCAATACCGGACTTAGTGCCGTTATAGGAGATTCTTTCACCCTCCGCCGTGATTTTCTTAATCTTATAGATGGCCGTTGCAGTGTACTGTCCGGGGGGAACGTGGAATTCCGCATAGCCGGTTGCATCGGTGGTGGCAGTGTAGTCCACGATGCCGCTGGCGTCGCTCAGGACAATCTTGATTCCTTCGACGTAGAAGTTGCTGTCTTCATACTGCAGTTGGACGCCGATATTCACGGGAACCTGCCATTTTGCCCACTGGCAGGAAACAATCGTTCCCGCTATCATAAGTAAAACGAATAATCTTTTCATAATCGCAGTGCGTTAAAAGAATAACCTGAGCGTAAGGCCGTAATAGACGGAGGGACTCATGGTGAGCCAGCTCTTCGTACGGGAAGAATACACTCGGTTCTGCATGTTGATGAAGTTGTTGGCGTAGAAAGAGATGGAAGCCACCTTGCCGATTTCCTTCGTCACGCTGAAGTGCGCGTTGAAAGAAGGCGTCAGGTATTCCTTCATGTAGGTGTAGTTCTCAGATGTGTTGGTGATCAACAGGTTAGAGAGGTCTGTGTACATCTCCGGATCGTTCTCCTTAGCCCAGATGAGTGTCTCCAGATAGGGGATCTGGGTGAGCGGATCGTCAAAGGTGGAGTAGGCGTCCGGGAAGAACACGGTGTAACCCTCTTCGTCGTAGATGGACTTGTCCGTGACGAAGGAGAGCGGGTCTGTCTTGTCAGTGAGGACATAGCTGCGGGCCGATCCGTCGGCGCGCTCGCTCAGGGTGCGGGAGTAGGTGTAGAGATTGCCTTCCAACTTGAGGGAAAGAATCATACCCACCTTGGGAATGTTGGTGGTGAAGGTGAGGTTTGCCTTTACGCTGCTGCTCTCGGAGCCGTTGGACGTATTGTGGCCGCCATAATACCAGCCCATGTACTTGAGCAGATCGCTGCCATCGGCCGACATTCTGTTGTTCAGATAATAAGGGAGGTAGTCTGAATAGACGGAACGCGTGACAAAGTAGCTGCCGTCGAAGCGGATGGTGGTGTTGAGGGGCTTGATGCGGGGGAAGTCAATCACCCATTCCAGACCGGCGCGGGTGACAGGATTGTCGTCGTTGTCCTCCATATAACCGGCGAGGAACTGGTTGCGGAGGGTGCCCGGAACCGTAATGTCTTCATGTGCGCCGGTCTTGTCATGGACCGTCACGATGCCGTCCCCGTCAATGGTGTAGGTGCGGTCCTCGGCCGGAATGGGAAGGCCCTGTACGGCGTTGGGACCGGTGAAGTTGTAGGAGAAACGGTTGTAAGTCTCAATCTCGCGGTAGGCGCCGATGGTCCTGGTATAGTAGCCGGCCAGGGAGATGTGCGCACCGCCCAGGTTCATATCCATGCCGATTTCGGCCTGGTGGTCCCGCTGCCAGCGCAGGTTGGGGTTGTACTGGATGGACTGGGGCATCAGGTAGTAGGCCTGGTAGACAGTGTTGTCGGACGCTGCGGTGCCGCGGAAGACTTCCAGGTCGAAGTAGCCGGGTGCGGGATACAGCACGGCGAAGGAGGGCTGCTTGGACGCGACACCCCAGCCTCCGCGGAAGGAAAGTTCACGCAGGAATCGGTCTCCGCGGCCTTTACCCGAGAGAACGGTCCACTTCAGGTTGAAGCGGGGAGAAATGCTGGACGTGACGCCGTAGGCCGATCCAGGGATGACCGTATTGTCGTTACGGATACCGGCGATGACGTTGATGCTGCCGTCATTGGGGAGGCGATAGAGGAAGCTGTCCTCGATGTACACCGCCACATTGGACATCGTGGGGATGTCGCAGTAGCGGTACTCGCGCCAGGAAGGGGCGGTTTCGGGTTCCTCGGCCCAGGTGCCGATACCGAAGTTCTTGTCTGCAGACCATTCGGCGCCCACCTTTACTTTATTGTTGATCTTGCCGATATTCTTGGCCCAGTTTGCCTTGAGGGAAACGCGGGTGTTCAGAGGACGGTCGTCGTGGGCCATGGTGTTATACCAGATTCCGGGAGGAAGCAGGACGGCCAGGTTGTCGCCGCCTTCCTGCCAGGGAGCGCCCATGTAATAACCCTCTTTCTGGGCGTGCATGCTCACGCTGCTGATGGACTCGGAATAACGGCTGCGGCCTCTGGAACGCTTGTCGCTATACACGGCCGATGCCTTCATCTCTACGTTGGTGATCCAGGACTTGTTGAGCAGCCAGTTGAGGGAGAGGCTGCCGCGAAGCGCATTGTCCTTTCCGACGGAGAAGGTCTCCAGCATACGGTCAGGGTCTGCCTTGTCATTGTAACCGCCCAGGTTGCCGGTGACATTGGCCGATAAACGCAGAGGCATATCGGCGAAGGCGCCGCGGGTGAACTGGCGGCTGTAGGTCAGGCCCAGCTGCTTGCGGTCGTAGGAAGAGAAGGGAGACATCTTATTGCTGATGGAGCGCGTGTATTCCACCGTGGAATTGAGGATGCCGCGGGATTCGCCGGAACGGGTTGTCCCGAGGCTGAAGCCCTTGTTCAGGGAAACCTGCTTGGTGAGCGGGCTGGTGGACATGGTGACAGTCCAGGGGGTCTTACCACGCTGGGTGTTGATTTTCACCACGCCGGAAGTCATGTCTCCGTATTCCACGGAGGGAACACCGGTGACGACTTCCACTGACTCTACGTTGGAGGAAGCGATGTTATTGGTGGCTACACCGGATACGCTGGTAAAGGACGCGTTGTTGGTTAGACGGACACCGTCCACTTCCACGGCCGTACTGAAGGATCCGCCTCCACGGATGGAGAAGGTCTGGGTGCTGGTGAGCGTGGCTGCTCCGGTTTTACCACCGGGAAGCAGGCCGCCGATGTCTGTGACATTCATCACCTGCACATGTTCCAGCGCCACCTTGTCGATGGTTCGGGAGGTGGCGGCGGAATTGGTGTTTTCCTTGGCCGTGATGACGGCACTCTCCAGTCTCAAGTTGTCCAGGACCAGGTAGATGTGCAGATCGGTCATGTCACCGCTGACGGTAATCTCCTTGGTGAAGGTCACGTAACCGAGGCAGGAAACGGAAAGCACGTTCTTGCCTTCCGGAACGTTTTTCAAGGTGAAGACACCTTGTGCATCGGCAATCGCCCATTGCTCCGACGATTCCAGTACCACGGTGGCATAATCCACGGGTTTACCGTTCTCCCTGTCCGTAATGATACCGGACAAGGTGAAGGTCTGGGACCATGCCAGTGATGTGGAAAGCAGAAGCAGCGCGATGAAGGTCGCAATAAGTCGTTTCATTTTTCCAAAAGGTTAATGATTGGGGTTATGGTTTGCCAGTTCAAAACTGACCGTCCAAGATAGTGTTTTTTTTCGTATCTTTGCATGTTTTAAGAACAAAAAAATATCATGGACAAAAAATCATATGCATTTGGAATGAGCGTGGCATCCAGCTTCTATCAGCAGGGGATCCACGTCAATAACGTTGAGGACTTCCTCAAGGGATTGAAAGATATGCTTACCGGTACCAAGCCGGAGATCAGCATGGAAGAGGCTGGTGAGGCCCTGGAGGCCTTCTACAAGGAGCTCGAGGACGAGGCTTCCGAGCGTGCCGCCGTTGCAGGCGCCGCCGCCAAGGAAGAAGGCGAGAAGTTCCTGGCCCAGATGGCCAAGGACCCTGAGGTGAAAGCCACCGGCAGCGGCCTCATGTACAAAGTAATCAAGGAAGGCACCGGCAAGAAGCCGAAGGCCACCGACAAGGTATATTGCCACTACGAGGGCACCTTCCCCAACGGTCAGGTGTTCGACAGCTCCTACAAGAGAGGAGAACCCATCGAGTTCGGCCTGAACCAGGTCATCAAGGGTTGGACCGAAGGCCTGCAGCTGATGAGCGAAGGCGCCAAGTACGAACTGTACCTGCCCTATCACCTCGCTTACGGTGAGACTGGCACCCATGGCATCCCTCCGTGCAGCGCGTTGAAGTTCGTGGTGGAACTTATTGAGGTAAGATAGGAGATTCCCGGTCAAGCCGGGAATGACGAGAAGAGATTCCCGGTCAAGCCGGGAATGACGGAATGGAGACAATCATTCAGGCCATCGAGATCTTCGCGCTGGTCACCGGTATCATCTATGTGGTGCTGGAGATCTTGCAGAAGAACACTATGTGGGTAGTCGGCATCCTTACGGGTGCCGCCTGCGCATTTGAATTCGCCGTCACCCACGTCTGGGCTTCGATGGCCCTGAATCTCTATTATGTAGTTATGTCCGTGGTGGGCCTCATCCAGTGGAAGAAAGCCAGCGGCCAGGTGGCCGAAGGCGAAATCCACCTCCAGAAGGTCCCCCTCAAAACCGGCATCCTCAGCGCCGTGGTCTTCACGGCCGGCAGCGCTGTCATGACAAGCATCCTGATGGCCACCGGCGACCCCGCCCCCTTCCTGGACGCAGTAGCCGTGATGCTCAGCGTCGTTGGAACCTGGTGGCTGGCCCAGAGCTATCTGCAGCAGTGGTTCCTCTGGATCGTGGCCGATATCCTCACGACGACGCTGTGCCTGACCACCGGCCAGTACTGGATGGCTGCCCTGTATCTCATCTATATCGGCAGCGCGGTCTATGGGTATTTCCATTGGAAAAGCAAGGGAAAATACTTACCTTTGAAAGATTAATCCGATAACCGTGAAACAACTGATTATAGACTGCGGCGCGACCAAGGCCGATTGGTGCGTCCTCGAGAATAAAACTACCCGGACCGTCCGTACCCGGGGCTTCAATCTTTTCCAGACCTCCGAAGAACTTCTGGGGGAAATCATCGGAGAAGCGGCCGCCCAGATCGGCTCCGGCGTGGAGGATATCCACCTGTATGCCGCCGGCCTGCTGGAGAAGCCTGCGGTGGATTTCGGCCGATGGTTCCCCGGCGCGGAGATTGAATATGCCTCCGACATGCTGGGTGCGGCCCGCGCCGTCTGCGGCCACAAGCCCGGCATCGCCGCCA
>JAEEGK010032602.1_pt1 | contig 10180 bp, 8 predicted proteins | sample 8958771 | NCBI WGS metagenome assembly JAEEGK01 (sample SAMN16246547, study PRJNA631951) | gut metagenome | biome: gut microbiome; feature: rumen; material: SC-attached | host: Bos | place: Iran: Karaj | collected 2018-10 | reverse complement strand
GGGCTGGCCGAGTTTCGCCGCTTCTTCGGGAATGATGTTTCCTTTTGCGTCAATCGGAACGGAATGGAAAAGGTACACGCCGCCGATAAAGCCGACCCACCAGCGCGCTCCTTCGCCAAAGCGCTTTGAAAAGAACGAAGTTCCGCGCTTTTGGCCGCTTTCGTTTATGATATAGTCGCCAAGCGGCGTGTCGTTGTCGCCGTCGATAAGGCCGGTGGAGCACACCATTTTGCGGACCAATTCGCCGCTTTTATAGACGTAAGTTCTTTGTTCGTCAATGCTGACGATTACGTTCCAGGCCGGACCGTAACCAGCCGGGCTTGCGAAAACGTCCGCCGCAAAAAGGCTTGCCGCCAAAAGCAGCGTGACGATGGTGAATGCAAAGTGTTTTTTCATACTATTAAATATAGTGAAAAAAACGCGTTTCGTCAAATGCGGGCTGTCATTCCGCTCCCAAGAAAACCGGGACTTAAGTCCTAAAAAAATCGGGATATTTGTCTCTATTATTTGGAAAAAAAAAGCGCTATAATGGCCCCATGGCAAAAAAAATAATAATAGCCGACGACCACGCGCTTTTGCGTACGGGAATAAAAAGTTGGATAGAAAAACATTCGGACTTTAAGGTTGAGCTTGACGCTGGAACGGTGCAGGAATGCGACGCGGTCATAGAAAGCTTTAAAAGCGGAAAAAGAAGCGCCGCGGACTATATCGCGGTTGTGGACATTTCATTTAGGAACGACGGAGCGGGCAGCGGCCCCGAAGAAAACTGCGGCTTTGAAATAATGCAAAGCTTTTCCAAGTTGGGAGTCGATTGCGTGGCTTTTTCAAGCCACGATTCCGGCGGCTTTGTGGAGCGGGCGATGAGCGCGGAAATCGGCGCAAAAGGCTTTGTTTCAAAAAACGCCGACGAAAACGTTTTGCTTTCCGCGTTGCAAGCCATTGACGAGGGACGCACTTACATTCAGGCGGAGCTGGTCTCAGGCCTTTTGGAAACGCGCGACATTTCGCAAACCTTTACCAAAAAGGAAAAGCTTGTGGCCGACGCTCTTGATTTGCAAAAGACCAACGCGCAAGTGGCCAAGGAACTGGGCCTTAGCGAAAAGACTGTTTTAAATTACCTTAGTTCGCTTTACGACAAGACGGGCGTTTCAAATAAATTGCAATTTTTGGAGAGGTTGGGGAGATTATGAACAGTGAAAAAACTAAATCATTCGCCAAAATTTTGTTGTTGTGCGCGGCAGCCTTGCTTTGCAATGTCGGCGCGTCCTTTTTTGCCGCGCGCTTTTTGCCGTCGATTTTTTGGACACGGTGTTTACCGTCGCGGTGACCTTTTACGCGGGCCTTGTTCCCGGCTTGATTGTGGCGGCGGCCTTTAATCCGCTTATAACATTTTTGTATTGCCGAATGAACGGAACCGCATTTAGCGTTTACGACTGTCTTTACGCGATTTGCGGAATGTTGATTGTCGTAGCCACTTGGTTTTTCTCGCGCAACAAAAAAGAATTTTTGTTCAGCCGCGGAGTGACTTCTTTGTACTTGCTGGCGATCGCGTTCTCTTCCGCTTTCTTAAGCTTTTTTGCGGCCAGCGCTTTGGACACTTTTATCCGTCCGCTTTTTGAAAACAGGTCGGGCTTTTCCACATTTGACAGCTTTTCGGCCGTTTTGCGCCAGATGAACATGGGAACGTTCTTGTCCTATCTTATTCCGCGAATTCCAATGACCCTGCTGGACCGCATTGTTTGCACGTTTGCCGGCTTTGGGATTTACCGTCTGGCCGTAAAAATTAAGGAACGCTAATGCCCAACGCCGAAGAATTTACGCTAGAGAACTTTGAGCTCTTAACTGAAACGCTAAGAATATACAATTCGTTTTTCATTCTTTTAATCATCGCGATTTTTGCGGCCTTTGTCGCTCTTTTGTATGTCCTTGCGCGAAACTTCAAGGCTAGAAGAAATTTAAAGAGCAACGCCACTTTTCTTAACGAAACGATTAGCGCTCAAGAGGACGAGCGGCGAAGAATTTCGCAAGAGCTGCACGACACTGTCTCGCAAAACATCAAGGTTCTTTTGTTGATGCAAAAGGAGTGCCAAGAAGGCGCGCAAGGGCAGGAGCAAAAAGAGCGAATCCAAAAAATCATCGACTTGGAAAAGCAAAACCAAAAGCAGCTTCGCGCGATAATACAAAACCTGGCGCTTCCCGGCCTAATGGAGCTTCCGTTTAAAAACGCCATCGCGGATTTGTGCGCAAATTTTTCGCAAGACAGCGGAATCCCTTGCCGTTTTTACGCCGAACCAAAAATTGACTTGCAGCGCTTTTCCGCCGAAGACCGCCACCACATTTTGCGCATAATCCAAGAGGCGCTCAACAACGCCAAGAACCATGCAAAGGCGCAAGAAACCGGCGTCGTGATCCAAAAGCGCGAAGATAAAATCCGCGTGATGATTTACGACGACGGAACGGGAATCGACGGCGACAACCGTTCCCCAAGCCAAACTCACTTTGGCATGAGCGGAATGGAAATGCGCGCCGCGCTCTTAGGCGGAAGCCTTAGCGTCCACAGTTCCAAAGACACCGGCACAAAAATCTGCGTTGACCTTCCCGCCGGCGGAGAAGATCAGCAAACGTCTGAAAACTATATTGGGGAGTAATTTGTATGGATGAAAATAAAACAGACAAGCTTTTAACAAGAATTATTTGCGCGGTAGTCCTTTTGGCGCTTGCCGTAATAATCGTTCTCCGGGTTGTCGGCGTGATAGAGCAATTTCATATTGGCTTTATATATTTTGTGTGGCTTATGTTTACGCTCGCCGCGATTCTTTATTTGAAAACGCGCTTTTGAAACGCCCGCCAAAGCGAGCGTTTTGCTTTGCGTTCACACGAGCGTATTATTCCACAAAATATGTTTTCATCAAGCCTTTGCCCTTGACCTCTACGTCTTCGCTAGAGGCGTAGTAGACAGCGGCTTGGGTTTGATCGTGGGTGGCTGCGGAAACGTGGATTGCCATCGGCTTTCCGGTGCTTTCCATTCGGCTGGCCACGTTCACTGTGTCTCCCCAAATGTCGTAGATGAACTTTGACTTTCCGATTACGCCGGCCACCAAGTTGCCTGTGTTGATTCCCAGGCGGATTTGAACTTGAACCGGAGACGTCGCGTTAAACTCAACGACATCCTTAATCAAGCCCTGCGCGAATTTCACCATCTTAAGCGCTCCTCCGTTGTCGGCTTCTTCGGTAAGGCCTGTGGCGGCCATGTAGGCGTCGCCAATCGTCTTGATTTTTTCTATGCCCTCGCGCTTGGCGCGTTCGTCAAACTTTGTGATCATCGCGTTAAGCATGCCTACAACTTCGTCGGCGCTCATTCCGCCGCTCATCTTTGTAAAGCCAACGATGTCGGTGAACAAAACAGTGGCGTTGGGGAATTTTTTAGCTATCGTTCTGTCGGGGTGCTCGGTCAGTTCGGCCGCCACTTCCTTGGGAAGAATGTTCAGCAAAAGGTTTTCGGCCTTTTCGTTGGCGATTTTTAGGTCGCGGGTGCGCTCGGCGACTTCTTTTTCCAGCGTGACTTGGTAGCGCTTCATCGCGCGCCACTTTAGCCAAATCACAAGCGCCACGATTCCAACGATTATAAGGCCTATCACGACCCAGAACCACGTCAGCTGCCAAATGTAGGGCTGCTTTACGATGATTATCGGATCGGACGGCTCGCTCTTTATTTCGTCGCCGTTCTGGCTTTGCACTGTAAAGGCGTATGTGCCAGGCTTTAAGTTTGTGTACGAAGCCGTTCTTAGCGCTGACCATTCGGTGTAGTCTTTTTCAAATCCGTTCAGCTTGTAGCGGAATTTAATCTGCTCCGACGAGATAAAGCTAAGGCCGGTAAACTTTACGCTAAAGCGCTTTGTTGACGGAGCCAAGACGATTTTTCTGCCGGTGTAGTCAAAGCTGTTGTTGTCAATCGAATACTCTTGGATTTCAACCTTGGGAGCGATCATGTTCTTTCCGCTCTTTACCGGATCGTAAATGGCAAAGCCGTCAATCAAGGTGAACCAAAGGCGGCCGGCGGAGTCTTTCATTGAGAACGATGTTGCCGTGACGCCGCCCGTTACAAGTCCGTCGGAGGCGCTGTAGCTTGTCGTGTTAAGCCTTTCTTTATTGCCGGCGCCGACTTCGTCCAGCTCGGCTAGGGGAACGGAAATGATTCCGCGGTTGCTGGTCATCCAAGCCGTTTGCGTGTAGTCGGCCAAAATCTGGAAAACGCCGTCGGTCATAAGGCCGCTTGCGGAATTTAAATTTTGGAAAGAGTCGCCGGCTTCTATGTATTTTGAAATTCCAGTTCCTGTCGTAATCCAAAATTCGTCGTCGCTAAGCTCGGTAAACTTAAAGATTACGTTTCCCGACAAGCCGGTCTCGGTGCTGTAGTGGCGAACGATTTGCCTGTCTTCCAAAACGTAAACGCCGCCGCCGTCCGTTCCAATCCACACGCGGCCTTTTTTGTCTTCGTAAATCGCCATGATAAATTCATTGGCCAAGCCGTTTTCGCGCGTGATGTTGCTTATCTGTCCTGTGGCGCTGTCAACGATGCTAAGGCCTTGCGTCGTTCCGATGTAGTAGTCGCCGTTGGAAAGTTTTACGTAGACTCGGCACTTGTAGCCGGCCAATCCGTCCCTTTCTGTTAGGTTGAAAATTCTTCCGTCCGGCATGACTCGGATCGCGCTAAGCTTTGAGTAGCAAGAAATCAAAAGCTCGCCGTCTTCCGTCACGCGCGCTTCTCGGATTCTGTTTCCCTTGCATTTTCTTGTGATTTCGTTTTCTACAAATTTGTTGTCCTTGTAGCAGTAAACGCCGTCGTCCGCTCCCAGCCAAACAACGCCGCGGCCCTTGTCTTCGCAAATCGCGTTTACGGCGATGGGCATTGAAATCGTCCGGAATTTTCCTTGGCTCATTTTTTCGATGCCGCCGCGGTTGTAGGCAAGCCAAATGTTTCCCTCGCGGTCCTGCATGATTTTGTTTATGTAATCGTCGGCGACTCCGTTGCGCTTGTCGTAGTAAGTGTACATGCCGTTGTGGATAATCGTTATTCCGCTGTCGCCGGCAAACCAGTAGTCGCCGTTGTCGTCCTGGATCGCGCTGTTGACTACCGTTCCGTTTGTGTGGTCGTGGCCGATGTCAAAAAGCGTTTCTTCTGTGTCTTTGATTCTTATCGCGTAGTGGGGAGCGACGCCAAACCAAAAGGCGCCGGCTTTGTCTTGGGTCACTTCGTTTACGGCCGGATTCTTGATTTTTGTTATGCCGTAAAAGCGTTCGATTTTTTTGTTGGAATAAACAAAAAGGTCGCCGGCCACTGCGGTGGAAATCCAAACGCGGCCCGCGGTGTCGCAATACAATTTTGACACTTGAATCGTCGTTTGGCCCAGCTCCTCCAAGCCGTCCGGAATCACGATTTTTCCGTCGGGCGTCATGTAGCAAAGGCCAGACGCCGTTCCCAGCCAAATGTTTTTTTCGTGGTCTTCGCAAATCGCGCGGATTGAGTTGTGGGGAAGGCCGCTGTCCTCTACCGTGTACTTGAGGATTTGGCCGTCGGTTTTTATGCAAGAAACGCCCTCGTCGTTGTGGCCGATCCAAATGTTGCCGCTTGCGTCCTGGTAGATTGAGCGGACGGCGGTAAAGTCGTATTTTTTGTCGTAGTTGCGGTTAAAGGTGACAAACTCCACTCCGTCAAAGCGGACAAGGCCGTCGTAGGTTCCGATGTAAATGTAGCCCTTTTTGTCCTGCATTATGTCGGTGATTGTCATGCCCGGAAGTCCGTCCGCTGTGGTGAACTTTCGGCGGACAAAGTCGTTCAAAAAGGCTTGGTCAACGTTTCCATTCGCGGCGGATTGTGCGAATGCCGCTCCAACAATCAAGGTCAAAACAAGAGCAAAAATGGTCTTTTTCATAGTATTCTATTGTATATCAAACCCTTCCAATTATCAATTCCTAAGCCACTCTTGAATAAAATGCATAAAAACTGTAAAATTATGCAGTTTAAAATGACGAGGAGAATGCTATGAAAAACCTTTCAGACAAAGCGCTGATTAAACAGCTGACAGTCCTTGCCCAAAAGAATGACCCAATCAATCCCAAACTTTACGAAAAATTCGACGTTAAGCGCGGCCTTCGCAACGCCAACGGAACCGGCGTCCTTGTAGGCCTTACCACAATCGGAGACGTTGTCGGATACGAGCTTGACGAAAACAAAAACAAGATTCCGATTCCCGGCCGCCTTATGTACCGCGGCTACAATGTCGCCGACTTGGTTCACGACATAGAAAAGCGCGACGAATTTGGCTACGAGCAAGCCGCGTACCTTTTGCTTTTTGGAGCGCTTCCGACAAGAAAGCAGCTGGAAACTTTTACCGAATACTTGGGAAGTCGCCGCGTCCTTCCCGAAAACTTTACCGAAGACATGATCATGAAGGCGCCGTCCAACGACATTATGAACAAAATGGCGCGCGGCGTTTTGGCCAGCTACTCTTACGATCCCAATCCGGAAGACCGCTCCGTCGGAAACATCATGCGCCAGTGCATCGACTTGGTCGCGCGCTTTTCAACCTTGGCCGCTTACGCCTACCAAGCCAAGCGCCGCTTTTACGACGACAAGAGCATGTACATCCACAACCCGCTGCCAAACCTTTCGACAGCCGAAAACTTTTTGCGCTTGATTCGCGCCGACAAAAAATACACTCCGCTTGAGGCGCAGATTTTGGACCTTGCCTTGATTTTGCACGCCGAGCACGGCGGCGGAAACAACTCGTCTTTGACAGTCCACGTAATTTCTTCGGCGGACACCGACACTTATTCCGCCATCGCCGCGGCCGTCGGCTCGCTCAAGGGCTTTAGGCACGGCGGCGCCAACATTCGCGTAATGGAAATGATGGACGACATCGAGGCCCACGTAAAGGACTGGGCCGACGACGACGAGATCGAAGCCTACCTAAAAAAGATCGCCACAAAGCAGGCCTTTGACAAGACCGGCTTGATTTACGGAATCGGCCACGCCGTTTACACGCTGAACGATCCCCGCGCCGTTTTGCTCAACGAGCTTGCCGAAAAGCTTGCCCGCGAAAAGAGCCGCCTAAAGGAATTCCGCCTTTACAAGAAAATTGAAAAGCTGGCTCCAAAAGTTTTGTACGAATTGCATGGCAAAAAGAAAATTCTTTGCGCCAATGTCGACTTCTTTTCGGGCTTTGTTTATTCAATGCTGGACATTCCGCGCGAGCTTTACACTCCGCTCTTTGCCATTTCGCGCATCGCCGGTTGGGGAGCGCACCGCATTGAGGAAGTCGTCGCCGGCGGCCGCATCTATCGTCCCGCTTACAAGAACGTTTGCGCCGAGCGCCAATACATTCCGCTGGACAAAAGAAAGTGACCGAGCGGCTTGAAAAAATTCTTTCGCACGCCGGCTTTGGCACGCGAAAGGACGCCAGGAAAATTCTTCACAAGGGCTTGGTTACGGTCAACGGAACTGTCGTTCGCGCGGCGGACTTTAAGGTTGACATGGAAAGCGACCAAGTCGCGGTTGACGGCGAGCTTCTTAGCAACGAGCGCGACCTTTACCTTATGATGAACAAGCCGGCCGACTACGTTTGCGCCAACAAGGACGGCCTTCACGAAACTGTTTTTTCTTTGCTTGAAGATTCCTACAGGACGCCTTACTTTGAAAGCCACTTGCACTTGGTGGGCCGCCTTGACATCGACACCGAAGGCCTTTTGCTTTTTACAACCGACGGCGACCTTACCCACAAGCTTATCAGCCCAAAAACGCTTTGCGCAAAAAAATATTTTGTCCGCCTGCAAAAGCCGATTGCCGCGGAGGAACGTTCCGCCATCGAACAAAAATTGCAAGACGGCCTTGACGTTCCGCCGGAAGACAACGAAAAAGAGTTTAAGGCGCTCCCCGCGAAAATCGAATGGACCGACAAGGCCGACGAGGTTTTCCTTATCATCAACGAAGGGAAGTACCACCAAGTAAAGCGAATGTTCTTGGCCTTGGACAATTTTGTGGCATACTTAAAGCGCGTCAAAATCGGCGGCCTTGCTCTTGACCCAAGCCTTGATTTAGGCGAATATAGAAAACTGACTGCGGAGGAATTAGAATTATTATGACAGACATTGAAATCGCTCAGGCGAACGTGATGGCCCCGATTGACCAGGTGGCCCAAAAAATTGGAATCGCAAAAGAAGACCTTGACCTTTACGGATCGTTCAAGGCAAAGCTTAGCCTTAAAAAACTGCGCGAATTGCAGGCAAAAGCCGCCGACAAATCAAAGCGCGGAAAACTTATTTTGGTGACCGCAATCACTCCGACGCCCGCAGGCGAAGGAAAGTCTACCGTTAGCGTCGGCTTGGGCGACGGACTTACAAAAATCGGAAAGAAGGCCGTCATCGCTTTGCGCGAGCCTTCGCTTGGCCCCTGCTTTGGCGTAAAGGGCGGAGCGTGCGGCGGCGGCTACGCTCAAGTCGTTCCGATGGAAGACATCAACTTGCACTTTACCGGCGACATTCACGCGATCAGCATCGCCAACAACTTGATCGCCGCCTTGATCGACAACCACATCCAGCAAGGAAACGAGCTTGGCCTTGACCCCCGTTCCATCACATGGAAGCGCTGCGTGGACCTCAACGACCGCCAGCTTCGCAACATCGTTGACGGACTTGGAAAGCGCGTGGACGGAATGCCGCGCGAAGACCACTTTCAAATTTCTGTCGCGTCGGAAATCATGGCGATTGTCTGCCTTTCAAAAAGCATTTCGGAACTTAAGGAAAGAATCGCAAACATCACTATCGGCCAAACATTCGGAAAGCGTCCTGTGAAATTTGGCGAGCTTAAATGCCAGGGCGCCGTGGCCTCGCTCCTTAAGGACGCGATTCGCCCCAACTTGGTCCAAACTTTGGAAAAGACTCCGGCCTTCATTCACGGCGGCCCCTTTGCCAACATCGCGCACGGCTGCAACTCGGTAAACGCAACTCTTTGCGCTCTTGCCTCCGGCGATTACGTCGTAACAGAAGCGGGCTTTGCCGCCGACTTGGGCGCCGAAAAATTCATGGACATCAAGTGCCGCGCCGCGGGAATCTCTCCCGACGCGATTGTAATCGTGGCCACCGTCCGCGCCCTTAAGATGCACGGCGGCGTAGACAAAAAAGAATTAAAGACTCCCAACGTTGACGCTCTCAAGAAGGGCTTTGAAAACCTTAAGGTTCACTTGGAAAACCTTGCCAAGTTTGGCGTTCCGGTCGTTGTGGCCGTAAACAAATTCATCACCGACACTGACCAAGAAATCCAGGCATTGCAAGACTTGTGCGCGGCCAACGGTTCAAAAGCCGTTTTGTGCGAGGCTTGGGAAAAGGGCGGAGAAGGCGCGGCGGAACTTGCAAAGGCCGTTGTCGCGACAATCGACGAAGGCAAGGCCAACTTCCATCACTTGTATGAAAGCGACTTGCCGCTTGCCGAAAAAATCAAAAAGCTTGGCCACGAGATTTACCGCGCCAAGCATGTTGACTTTGAAGGAAGCTCTTTGAAAAAACTGCAAGAGTTCGAGGCGGCGGGCTATGGGAATTTCCCGGTATGCGTCGCCAAGACGCAAAACTCAATCAGCCACGACCCCAAGATGATCGGCGCGCCCAGCGATTATGTTTTCCCGATTCGCGACGTTCAGCTTTACAGCGGAGCGGGCTTTGTCGTGGCGCTTGCCGGCGACATCATGACGATGCCGGGCTTGCCCAAAGCGCCCGCCGCGCTTAACATCGACATCGACGACGACGGAAAAATTACAGGGCTTTTTTAATCGCAGCTAAGAGGTCGGCGTATTCTTCAAAGGCGGGGTACTGCGGGTAGTCCTTTTTGATTTGCTCGGTGGAGCGGAACAAAAAGCCCGCCTTGCTGGCCTGAATCATGCCAAGATCGTTATAGCTGTCGCCTGAGGCGATGGTCTCAAAGCCGATGGACTGCAGCGCCTTCACCGTGGTATACTTCGATTTTTCCACGCGCATGTGGAAGCCGGTGATCTCGCCGTCCGGCGCCACCTCAAGCGTGTTGCAGAAGATGGTCGGCATGCCGAGCTTTTTCATCAGAGGCGCGGCAAACTGCGTAAAGGTGTCGCTGAGGATGATGACCTGGCTGAACGTGCGCAGCTCGTCCAGAAAC
>JAEEGK010032601.1_pt1 | contig 10180 bp, 4 predicted proteins | sample 8958771 | NCBI WGS metagenome assembly JAEEGK01 (sample SAMN16246547, study PRJNA631951) | gut metagenome | biome: gut microbiome; feature: rumen; material: SC-attached | host: Bos | place: Iran: Karaj | collected 2018-10 | reverse complement strand
TGCTCTGCAATTCCCACATAGCGGCCCGGGGTGAGGATATAGTCCTGCGCCTTGATGTCTGCAATTGTCTTCACAGCACAGAAGCCTGCTTCATCCTCTAGGGTACCTTGGCGGTAGCTGTTGAAAGTCTCTGCAATGCGGGCGATATCATCCTGCTGCAACTCTCTGACAGCACGGGTTACCATGGTTCCCATGTTGCGGGCATCTATGAACAGCACCTTATCGGCCTGCTGCTTCTGGCGCGACAGAAACCAGAGGCTTACAGGAATGCCCGTGCTATAGAACAGCTGGGAGGGAAGGGCTATGATACCCTCCACAAGGTCGGCCTCTACAATACGCTGACGGATATCACCCTCGCCACCTGTCTGGGAACTGAGGGCACCGTTAGCCAGCACCAAGCCAATACGACCTGTGGGCGACAGATGATGAATCATGTGCTGCATCCACGCAAAGTTGGCATTGCCTGCTGGTGGTAAGCCAAACTTCCAACGTGGGTCTTTCTCTAACTTGTCGGCTCCCCAGTCACTGAGGTTAAAGGGAGGATTAGCCATAATGAAGTCTGCCTTTAGCGTGGGGTGCTGATCATTAAAGAACGTATCAGCATAGCTCTGCCCTAAGTTAGCTTCTAAACCACGAATGGCTACGTTCATGTGCGCCATCTTCCAGGTACTAGGGTTGGCCTCCTGACCATAAACGCTGATGCTGTTCAGGTCGCGCTGGTGGTTCTTGATGAACTTGGCACTCTGCACAAACATACCGCCAGAGCCGCAGCAGGGGTCATAGACACGGCCTTCGTAAGGTTGCAGAATCTCTACAATGGTACGCACGATACAACTGGGTGTATAGAATTCGCCTGCATTCTTACCTTCCATAGAAGCGAACTTCTGCAAGCAGTATTCATATACACGGCCCAGCAGGTCTTTCTCTTCGCCAGCTGCCAGCATCTTGATATTAGAAAAGAGGTCAACCACATCGCCCAGACGACGCTTATCCAACTCAGGGCGGGCATAATTACCAGGCAACACACCTTTCAGCTTAGGATTCTCACGCTCTATGGCCTGCAAGGCATCATCAATAATCTTACCAATCTCAGGTGTATGAGCAGCCATGCTAATCACACTCCATCGGGCTTCCTGTGGAACAAAGAACACACCATCAGCCTCGTATTCATCCTTATCCTCTACATCAGCATATTCATCCTCTGAAAGTTCCTGAAACTTAGCATCAAACTTGTCGCTGATGTACTTCAGGAATATCAGTCCCAGCACAACCCCCTCATACTCAGCCGCATTCAAGTTACCGCGCAGCTTATCGGCAGCACGCCAAATGGTTTCCTCAAAACCTATAGATGTGGTATTATTTTGTTTCTTTGCCATTATTCTTATACTTTTCTTCTGCAAATATACAATTTATTTCTTAAAGAAATACCATCGTCAACCTTTAATCGTCAAAACGCCAAAAAATTAATGAACGCTGCCATTTATACCAATTCAATTGGAACATATACTGTACAGGGAAGACGCCTTGGCGTGTCTCCTAATTTCGAGGCGAAGGCCTCAAAGGTATAAAAAATGAAAAGTGAATAATGAAAAGTGAAAAAAAAAATCGGACAGTCAGCTCCGGGCTGATTATCAAGCCCCTTCCTTATCCCTTGCTTGCCCCTTGCTACCCCCTTGCTACCCCCTTGACCTGTGGGTCGAAGACACCTCTAAGCTCGGCCTATGCTCCGTCTACGCTACGCCTATGCTACAAAAGAAAGAAAAGGACTCAAACAAGCGTACACCAGCGTCTCATCTTAACTTCGTTGACCTTCCTCTCGCTCGGCACGTTCGAACCATCTCCGAACCTTGAACCCAGTACTTGCCTTAAAGTACTCCAGTACTCTAGTTAAAGGACTGCAGTACTCCCGTTAAAGGACTATAGTCCTCTCGTAGGAGTACTGGCACCTTTGTAGTTCGCTGATTTAGGTTGTCAGTTCTTCTGCCTTACGACTGAATAGAGTTGACTGGTTATTAGTCACAAGGAGTGCCTCAAGTGTACCTCAAGGTTACCTCAAGGTTTCCTCAGGGTTACCGCTAGGTTACCTCTAGGTTACCTCTAGGTTACCTCTAGGTTCAAAAACAAGGGGTAAATGCGGGTTTTATAATAGGAATCTGAAGCTATCGTCCAGCCAGCTTGCTGGCTTAGCTCCCTATTTAACTTCATTTTATAACTCCCGGAACTTAAATAACCTCATACAATATATAAAAGCACCAGCGAAGCCACAAAAATCTTCCCCTGTATCGCTATGATTTGGAGGATTCTTCATACCTTTGCGAAGACTGAATATAGAAAAGACAACATTATCATTATGAAGAAAATCTGCCACTACATATCAGAATACATGGGCATGTTGGTGCTGGCAGCTGCTTTGCTGGCATTTGCCTTCCCCACTACCCTGCAACACATAAAGCCTACGGTTATCAACTACCTGCTGGGCGTGGTTATGTTCGGCATGGGACTGACACTGAACCTGCAGGACTTCAGGATTGTGTTCAGCAGACCCAAGGATGTTATCATTGGCTGTCTGGCTCAGTTCACCATCATGCCGCTGCTGGCATGGGGACTGTCAAGAGCCTTCCAGCTGAACGAGGCGCTGGCACTGGGTGTAGTGCTGGTGGGATGCTGTCCCGGCGGCACCGCCTCTAACGTAATCACCTACTTAGCAAAGGGTGACCTGGCTCTCTCCGTAGGGATGACAGGCGTCTCTACCCTACTCGCCCCGCTGCTGACTCCTATTCTGACATGGGCTTTGGCAGGCAAGAGTGTGAACGTGGATGTGGTGGGTATGTTGCTGAGTATCCTATGGGTAGTAATACTGCCCATAGCGGTAGGACTGATTATAAAGTATATCTGGCCTAAGTTCACAGAGCGGGCCACAGACTACCTCCCTGCCTTCTCTTCTATTGCCATAGCCTTTATTGTATCCATCGTCATTGCCGCCAATGCCAGTAAACTGATGGCAGGCGGACTGATTATCATGCTGGTGGTTATGCTGCACAATATCTGCGGCCTGGGCCTTGGCTATCTAATAGGACGTTTACTGGGTCTGACCGGCCCCAAGAGGCGAGCCATCTCTATAGAGGTGGGTATGCAGAACTCAGGACTGGCCTCCTCACTGGCTACCATCCACTTTGCCGCCTACCCCTTGGCTTCCATCCCCGGCGCCATCTTCAGCGTATGGCATAATATCAGCGGAGCAATAGTAGCCAGGCTTTATCAAGCACGGATTAGAGAGTAAGGGATTAGGGGTTAGACACAAGACCTTAGTGTTTTACGTTTGCGTTTACGTTATTAAAAGATTACACTTAATATAAAAACAAATAAAAAACATATGAAGAACAGACTACTATTTTTACTGGCTCTTCTGCTCACCATCATGGTGCAGAAAACATGGGCCCAGCCTGTGACTCAGGAAGATGCCAAGCAGATTGCTGCTCAGTTCCTGAAGAGACAATACGAGAGAAAGAGTACCAGACGTAAGGCTCCAAGCCAGACGGAACTGACAACCGATGTGCTGTTCAACGCCACAGATGCCGAGGGACAGCCCTACCTATATGTAGTGAGCACTACCCGCCAAGACGGCTTTGTGCTGGTGAGTGGCGACGAACGTTTCGCCGATGTGTTAGGCTACAGCGATAAGCATGGCTTCAGCGAGCAGGATATGCCTGAGAATATGCGCGTCTTCCTGCAGGGATACATAGACGAGATGAAGCATCTGCAGTCTGTTGACTACCAGCCAAAGGCAGTTGTAAGACGTGCCGCTGCCGTTGCCAAGACAGACATCAGTCCGTTAATGACTACCCAATGGAACCAAAGAGCACCCTTTAACGACCTATGCCCCATGGACAACGACAAACGCTCTGTAACCGGCTGTGTTGCAACGGCGATGGCGCAGGTTATTAACTACCACATCCAGCATGAGCAAGGACCGACAGCCTTGAAGGCAGACATCCCCGGATATACTACGAAAGCCAAGAATATTGAAGTCCCATCAATAGTAGCAGCAACTGCACCATTCCCAACCAAGGAATTATTGAAGGATACGTATATTACTGAGGACAATCGGTCTGAAGAAGAAAAGAATGCCGTAGCCGAACTGATGTACTATTGCGGCGTCTCTATAGAGATGAATTACACAAACAACAATTCCGGCGCGTTTACATGTGACGTACCTAATGCCCTGGTCAAATACTTCGGCTTTGACACTACGGTACGCCTAGAAATACGCGGGGAATATTCTTATGCCGGATGGATTGACCTTATATACGGAGAACTGGCAGCAGAGCGTCCTGTGATGTTGGCCGGTGGCAAGCCGACTGGCGCACACTCCTTTGTGACAGACGGTTTTGATGCAACCAACACATTATTCCATATCAACTGGGGCTGGGGCGGTAAATCAGACGACTACTTTGCCCTGTCCGTCCTGAACCCAGATGACGCCGGGCAGACGGGTGCCGCTGCCGGTTCAGGTGGTTATACAATGGAGCAAGATGCTATTATCGGCATCCAACATGTGGGCACCATACCCGGACCGACAGATCCTCAATGCTTATACACGGCCGACTACCGTGTGGAAGGGACGGATATCCTGTTTGCGGCATACAATTACACTGGTTCAGACAACCAATTTGATTTCGGATTAGGCGTTTATGATGCTGACAAAATAGAACTTTTCAAAACATTATACGCTAATCTAAATCTGCATAACGGCGCCTATTTCCCTACTCTGAAGACGAGTGCTATATGTACTGACTTTGCCAACCAAACCAAGAAACTGATTCCCATAACCAAAATACACGGAACAGACACATGGATACCTGGTACTGACCCCGACATCAACTATTTCACAGTTGTCTATGATGCCCACGGCGTACCTACACTGACAGCGCATCCTGCGCATGACTTCCAGAATACCACCTTCAGTGTTCCTAAGTATGTGTATGTAAATTCCTCTACAGCCATTAAGACCACATTTATCAACAACGGAGAGGAATACTATGGCTATGTCTATTTCTTTGTCAGCACCGATGCCGACAACAAGGGGAAATACAAGACTGTAAACACTGTGACGGCACCAACGGGTATCCCTGCATCTATTGACTTTGAGTGGACACCCACTGCAGCAGCCACCTACCACATCTGGGCAGCTACTGACGCTGCCGGAAAGAATGTAATTGGCACAACCACCGTTACAGCAACAACGGATACCAGCCTGGAAGGAAGAACAATAGTAATATCAACCTGCAAGTTCACAGGCCAAGCCGACCAGACCCTACAGATAGATGATAATGGCGTGCGCACTATAGACGTATATAATGATCAGGTGAATGCCACCATCCAATTCAAGAATCTGTCTAACGAAGATTTTAATGGAACTATGGCCTTACGCCTGGATAAATACGATACAGAGACTTCTCAGTTCATAAACGATACTAATACCAGTGTGAACGAAGGCTTCTCCCTGCCTGCCGGAGCCTCGATGAAAGTATCCTTCAGTAGAGATACTTATGAACCTGGTTATACGTACAGGATTCGCTTACTCATGGATGATGTATGCGTGGATGATCGTTACAGGATCAACCTGAAAGGCGCTCCTGAAACCATCGCCAGCATCAGTGATTGGGAGAGTTTCTGTGCAAAGGTGAAGAACGATACCTATAGCGGCAAAATAGTTAGGATGGGGGCAGACATCACCACCAGTACAAGGGTGGACGGCACCTTCAGTGGCGTATTCGACGGAAACGGACATAAGTTGAATGTGACGATTTCAGCAGATAACACAGAATATTTAGCCCCCTTCAGGACCATCAATGGAGCCACCATCAAGAATCTGACCCTTACAGGAAGTGTGACAAGCGGTACAGACCATGCAGCCGGTCTGGTAGGCGAGGTAACCGGTAATGACAATCTGATAGAAAACTGCGTGGTGAATACCAATGTCAGCCTAAACGGATATGGCGCAGGTGTTGTAGGCTACCTTACAGGGGCATTAACCATCAAGGACGTTATATACGGAGGAACTATCACTCAAGAGAATTCTGCTTATAAAACAGGAGGCTTCATAGGATACTATTATGGTGACAATAAGAATCTGAGCATGACCAATTGTATGTTCAATGGAACGTATGGGGGTAGCAACTTCCATCCTATTGGCATCAAAAACGCTAACAATGACTTTGGTACCCTCTCCTGCACAAACTGTTTCTACTCCACTACCCCTGCTAACACAACCGGTGGAGACGTTATCCCCGCAGAAGCCATTAAGGCCAGCCAGTTGGACCTTGGCTCAGGCATCAGCGTCCTGTCTGGCAACACCTGCTCATACAGGAACGAGGTTTTCTATTATGGTACAATAACGCTGGGCTACAACGACCCCGAGGCCATTGTAACCTTTAGTCTGGACGGAGTTCAGCTTAGTGGCGACAGCTTCACTATCAGCCAGGAGAACGCTGCGTTTAACGATGGCAACGCCACCCTCACAGCCAGCTATGCCTTTAGCATCAGCTATAAGCTGGACGGTGGAACGTTGGCAACGCCCAACCCCACCTCTTATACTACAGAAAGCGATGAAATTACACTGAACAACCCAATACGCGAGGGTTGGATATTCGACGGATGGACAGGTACAGGGCTGAACGGAGCCCAGATGTCCGTCACCATACCTAAGGGTTCTACAGGCCACCGCTACTACACCGCTACATGGACAGCTGACGAACTTGACACTGACGAAAGCGGTGCCTACCTTATCAATAATAAGTATGACTGGGAACGATTCTGCGCACGTATGAGGATTGTGGATGAGGACTTCAATGGTAACTACGACGGTACGGTTGTAAAACTGACTGCCGACATAGGTACGGCTCAGGATCCTGTCACCACCAAGGTCGGCTGTGAAACGAACGTAATCAATTGTTTCAATGGAACCTTTGACGGACAAGGATACACATTGTACGTTGATTATACTGATGATGCCCCATTCAAGTACACATCCTATGCAACAATCCAGAATCTGCATGTAGCAGGCAACATCATCGCTAACAACATGTACACTACAGGTCTTGTGTCTCAAGCTTATGGCGATCTTACCATCAGAAACTGCCATAGTAGCATCAACATTAGCAGCAGTATTCCAGATTATGGCTATCATGGAGGACTGCTTGGCATTACACGCAAATTTGGTAATCAAACGGGCAAAATCACTATAACAGGCTGTCTGTTTGACGGCTCCATTAGCACTACCAATGGTACCAGCAGATGCGCAGGATTCATAGGATGGACAAAATATCCTTCCCATGTAACTATCAGCAACTCGCTCTTAGCACCCACCAGTATCTCCGGCGGACTGTTGGATAATACATTTGTGACTTACAACACTGAAGACGGCACACCCACTATCAGGAACAGCTACTACTTCCCCGTTACGAACCTGCCAACCAATCAGGGCAAGGAGGCACAAACCATCACTGCCGGCGAGAATGTAACCACCCTTTCCATCAGCGGCGAACCGATAGAGTATGATCTCAGCGGCATCACAGCTTACGAGGATAACTCGGGTCTGAAGTACAATAGCATGTTCTATGCCGGTTCAGAGGACGAAGTGGATCTGGTACTCACCTCTGCAGCACCGGATGAGGGAAAATACTTCTACCAATACACCACAACGGTAGGCAGTATCATTACGAACAGTCCTACCAGCGCTACGCTGATTATGCAGGACAATCCGTTACCCACTGTGAAAATCGATGCAACGTACAGCAATTACCCAACCATCTTCCTGGCAGATACTGAGGATAATACAGACCTGCTCTCTGCCAACAATGGAATGACACGTAATGTTATCCTATCCGGGCGTACCTTGCAAACGGGTAGCTACAACACCTTTGCCGTTCCGTTTGACATCCCTGCCAACCAGTACAGTACCTATAATATAATAGGTGTGAAGAAGCTGACAGGCTCATCCTATGACAGCAGCACAGGCGTGTTGTCCTTGACCTTCGCCGATGAGACGGAGAAGATAGAGGCAGGAAAGCCCTATCTGGTCAAGGTCAGTGCCAATACCATGAGCCCAACCTTTGATGAAGTGCTTGTCTCTGCAGAGGCAAAGCCTGTTGAGACCACGGCTGTCAACTTCGTCCCAACATTTGGCAAAACGGAAGTCACGGGCGATGTGAAGAGCATCCTCTTCCTGGGAGCAAACAACACACTGTACAATCCTAATTCCCTGCCTTCGTACATGAAGGGTATGCGTGCCTACTTCCAGCTGACAGGCAATGCAGCCCTGGCACATGAATTCAGGATGGAGTTTGAAGATGATGCCGACGGTATTCAGGATATTCAAAATTCAAAATCCAAAATCCAAAATGCGGGGGGCACCTGGTACACCCTTGACGGTCGCAAACTCAGTAGCAAGCCTACGGCCAGCGGCGTCTATGTAAATAATGGTAAGAAAATAATCATCAAATAAAGCAGAAGGAGGACAATATCATGACTAAAAGAAAATATTTGCAGCCTATGATGAATGTCGTTCGCATTCAGAGTCAGCACATGCTGGCCTATTCTGAAATCCAAACCAGCGGTCTGGACGAAGGAGAGACAATAGACTACGGCAACAACACAATAAAGAGTGGCAATCTGTGGGACTCCGCCTGGTAAACAGCCTCACCCCTACCCTCTCCAAAGGCGAGGGAGACTATTCGATTAGGGAATAGAGATTAGAATAGAAAAGGGAAGAGACGTATCGCCTCTTCCCTTTAATTATTTTGTGAATACTTCGCTAACCGCTAACCTCTCAAATAGGCTTCGCAAGCCTAAAGTTTACCATACCTTCAGGTATCGGCAACCATGCAGGGGGATAGTGCATTTGAGTTCATCCTCAGACAGATTCTTCTGACGCCAAAGGTCGCGGATCATTGAACATTGCCACTTCGTTCTCGCTTCCAGCTCGCGACCCCTTCGGCGTTGAGCATTACTGCTATCCTCTTGCTCCTTGCCCCTTGCTCCTTGCCCCTTAAAAATTGAATTTAGTAGCTCCTTCATATCAACCTGCTGGTCCGTGTCGCCAGTATTGAAGATACCTACGGCAAAGGCACCGTCAGCCAAGGGACGACTCCACACCTCTATATCACCCTCCTTCAGAGTGCGGTCGGCCTGCTTGCCAAGGATATCCTGATCAATGGCATTCACCTCGTTGTTGCAGAGCAGTCCAAGCGTGAAGTCATCCATCTGGGATATGTCGCAACCAATAAGCAAGTTAGAGGAAACAAGTGTCCACAGGGTGATGTGGGTGTATTGCTCATCGGGTGTCAGACGCGTCTCGCGCAGGCCCTTGGTGTTCTCACCCAAGCCATAACCAACCTTGCCCACTACCAGCATATCGGGGTCGTTCCAATGACCGATAGAGGAATACTGCGACTTGCCTAACTGCTCACGGAAACCTACATTGGAGATTGACTTCCACGTGTCGTTGATGTCACCAGCCGTACGCCAACTGTTGCCGTCGCAATACACACCCCACAGATAAACCTGCGTTCCACCCAAGGGGCCAAGGCTATAGAAGATATCGCGAGGCTGCTGGCGCAAGTACTTCTGCATCACCAGATGGGGACGCACACAGCTGGCAAAACCATAGTCGTTCTCCTGAACACGTACATTCTCGTAACTGCACCAGTCGTATTTCAGGTAATCCACACCCCAACGATTCCAGACCTCGGCATCCTCCTTCTCGTGGCCAAGACTGCCCAGATAGCCGCCACAAGTGGTTGCTCCAGGCGAGCTGTAGATACCGAACTTAAGGCCACGCTCGTGAAGCCAGTCCACCAGTCCCTTCATGTTGGGGAACTTCTGGTTGGCATCCAGTGTACCGTCGGCATTGCGGGCAGGAGCTTCCCATCCGTCATCTATATTGATATAGCTGTAGCCATAGTCGGCCAGACCCTTGTCGATGAGCGCCTGTGCAGAGGAGATCACCTTATCCTGCGTTACGGTCAGTCCCCAGCAGTTCCATGAGTTCCAACCCATAGGAGGTGTCTGACCAATCATGTTATTGCCCACCCTCAGTGTGAAGTCCTGTGAGGCCTGTCCCTTGGCGTTCTCAGCCGTAACGGTGAAAGTCAGGATGCAAGGCTTGTCAATCTTTCCG
>JAEEGK010032600.1_pt1 | contig 10180 bp, 9 predicted proteins | sample 8958771 | NCBI WGS metagenome assembly JAEEGK01 (sample SAMN16246547, study PRJNA631951) | gut metagenome | biome: gut microbiome; feature: rumen; material: SC-attached | host: Bos | place: Iran: Karaj | collected 2018-10 | reverse complement strand
GCCCGTTCCATTTACCAGTATACGGAACCGACTCTCCCTTACGCCAGATTCGCGATTCTACACCGTAAGGCTCAAACCCGATTTTAGATGTATGCGCAAGAAACTCTTCTGTCGAGCCGCAGCTTTTTGTACACAGCTCCTCCTGATTTTCAAGAAACAAAAAAGAAAGCTGTTCTTCAATTGAAGAAGCAGGACCATGGCGGTCAAAGCTGTCGAGAAGTCCGTTTTCAAAATGCGAATACCATTCCTCGCGCTCAACAGCTTCATCAGAAATTACAAATTCCGAAAGCGCATTTTTCTGAGGCTTCATTTCTACAACACCATCACTCCAGCTGAAAACCCTGCAAAGAATTCTGTCGCCATACTTAAACTCTTCGTCACCACAAATTTTTTTCAGCGGCCAGGCAGTAAGGGTAATTTCCTGAGGCATTGAATATTGAACCGAGCTCAACGGCACAGCCTTATTGTTTTTATCATTGAAAATATAAGGAAGAATATAGCCCTCACCGTAAAGCGCAAAGGTATCCATTGCAAGATTCATTGAAATGGTTTTAGCCTCACTTTCAATAATCTGTCCTTTAGACATAACGCAGATGCTGTCCGGCGAAACCTCCGGATTTACAAACGGCATGCAGCGATGTCCAATTATGATATAACCCTTTTCAACCTCTTCGCGACTGGGTTTAAAGCTGAACCAGCGGCCGGTAAAAACTCCAGCCTTTGTAACAAATTCATTATTTACAAGAGAAAAAACATATTCGGAAATGTGAAGAATTTCTGAGGCATCGGCCTTTGTAACTTTTACACCGCATGCCTTTAGATGTTTATAAAAATCGTCCGTAGTAAAAACATCAAGTGTTTCTGTTAGATATTCTTCTATAATATTATTCGTTTTAAAATCCACAAACGCTATTTTAATCTAAAACAAAAAAACTGTAAATTAGGCTGACTCCTCAGCACCAATCTGCTATACTGATTTTTATGAAATTAACCTTCTTGGGAACCGGCACAAGTCACGGAGTTCCAGTCATTGCCTGCGACTGTGCAGTATGCAAATCAAGCGATCTGCATGACAAAAGAACACGCAGTTCAGCTTATATTCAAACAGACGATAATAAATTTATTTTAATAGATATAGGACCTGATTTCCGTACTCAGGCACTCCGCGAAAATATCCGTCAGATAGATGCAATTCTATTGACTCACAGCCATGCTGACCATCTGCACGGGATTGATGATTTACGCAATTTCTCCTGCATAATGTCAAACAAACCGGAAAATCCTCAGAACGAAAAATATGATAAACCACCAATTCCGATTTATACAAATCATACTGCTGCAGAACATTTAAAACACAGCTTTGGCTATCTGTTCAGCGAACATGCAGAAGGCGGCGGACATGCTAAAATCAGTCTGATGGAACCATCGGCACCATTCAAAATTGGCAGCACAATCGTTACACCGATTCCGATGATGCACGGTTCACTAGAAACTACCGGTTGGCTACTCTCAGAACAAGCCGATTCTCTAGAACAAAAGTCTATCGCATATCTTACAGACTGCAATTATATAAGTGATGATTCTATAAAGCTGATTCAAAAACAAGCAGGAAAACTTGTGCATCTTATAATTGACGGGCTTCGCATAAAAGAACATAGCACTCATTTTAACTTTTTACAGGCACTCGAAGCTTCATCAAAAATCGGCGCAGAACACATCTGGTTCACTCACCTTACGCACAACAGCTCTCACGAAGAAACTGCTGCCTATCTTGCAGAACACCGAGCAGAGTTCCCGGGTCTCGCCAGCGCAAAATCAATTCTACCCGCTTACGACGGCCTCTCCATAGTGTCATTCTGAACTTGTTTCAGGATCCCCAAAAAAAATAACCCCGTCGGCCAATCCAACGGGGTTTTTCGCGGTTCAAAACGTAACTTAGTTCTGAGCTACTTCTGCAGTCTTTGGAACTCTTACTTTCTTCTCAACGTAACCGCTGCTAAGACAGCTTGAGCAAACCTTAATTGTTCTAACTGTTCCGTTAGGAAGAACAGCCTTTACACTGTGAAGGTTTGGTCTCCATGTTCTGCGAGTATGGTTCATAGACTTACTTACTTTATTACCAGACATAACGCCCTTTCCGCAAACATCACACATTCTAGACATTTTCTTTATCCTTCCTTATATAAAAACAAATTTCCCACGCAAATTACAATAGTTTAGAAAGAATATACAAATTCAGAAAAAAAGTCAATCAGAAAACATCCATTTTCAGTAAAAAAGGTAGACCTGAAAATGCTTTCGTATTTTTGTAACGGGCTGCTATCAAACACCGGCCGTCAGGGGCCTTACATCTTTCCGTACTGCGCTTCAATGTCGCGAATCTGGTCTCGGAGCGCAGCTGCCTGTTCATACTCCATGCGGTCGGCGCAGGCAGACATTTCTGCGGTAAGCGCTTTAATAAGCTTATGACGTTCTTTTGGATTAAAGAGATTTGCTTCTTTCTTAAGAACCTCAAGCTCCATTGAAGCGTTTGCATCCGCATCAGATTTTTCGTGTTCAAGAATATCTTCTACTGCTTTTGAAATTGTTGTCGGTGTAATTCCGTGCTCTTTGTTGTAGGCTTCCTGAACCTCGCGGCGGTGCTTAGTTTCCTTTACAGCGGCCTCCATGGCAGGGCTCATGTGGTCTGCATACATAACAACCTTGCCTTCTGCATTACGGGCCGCACGACCAATAATCTGAATCAGAGAAGTTTCCGAACGCAAGAATCCGATTTTATCAGCATCAAGAATTGCAATAAACGAAACCTCAGGCAGGTCGATTCCTTCTCGCAAAAGGTTAATTCCAATCAGAACATCAATTTCGCCAGTGCGTAAAGACTTCAAAATCTCAACGCGTTCAAAGGTATCAATTTCTGAGTGAATGTATTTTACCTTAAGCTTGAGCTCAGTGAGGTAATCTGTAAGGTCCTCTGCCATCTTTTTGGTCAGCGTCAAAATCAGACTGCGTTCGTGACGCTCAATACGTTCGCGAACTTCCTTGTAAATATCTTCCATCTGACCTTCACTCGGGCGGATTTCAACTATAGGGTCAAGAAGGCCCGTAGGACGAATCAGCTGCTCTACAACCTGAGTGCTCTGTTTTATTTCTTCCGGGCGAGGCGTTGCAGTAACATAAATTATCTGATTCATTTTGGCATCAAACTCAGCCTTTTTAAGCGGACGGTTATCAAAGGCAGATGGAAGACGGAAGCCGAAATCAATAAGATTCTGCTTACGGCTGCGGTCGCCTTCGTACATAGCCCCAATCTGAGGAACAGAAACATGAGCCTCGTCTATCATGCACAAAAAATCATCCGGGAAATAATGCAGCAGCGTTGCCGGAGGCTCACCACGGGCACGGCCAGAAATAGGACCAGAATAATTTTCGATTCCAGGACATGTTCCCATTTCCTTAAGCATTTCAATATCGTAGGTAGTTCTGGTTTTAAGACGTTCTGCTTCAAGCATTTTGCCGGCTGCACGAAGCTCTTCTACGCGGTCTTCCATTTCTTTTTGAATACGGTCGGTTGCACTCAAAAGCTGATCATGAGTTGCAACAAAGTGCTTTGCCGGATAGAAAACCGTTTCTTCAAGCTCGCCGGTAACAGTACGGTTCATTACATTAAAGCGCTGAATGTGTACAACCTGATCCCAGTCGAGAAGAATTCTGTAAGCCTCATCAGTTTCCATATAAGGCGGAAAAACTTCTATTACATCGCCTTTAATGCGGAAGTTTCCGCGTTCAAGAACATTTTCGTTACGCGAATACTGCATGGAAATAAGACTTGCCGCAAACTTCTTTGGGTCAAAGGTCTCGCCCACTTCTACGTGAACACGCATGCCCTTGTAAACATCAGGCATACCCAAACCGTAAATACATGAAACAGTTGCAACTACAATAACATCACGCCGTTCCATAAGGCTGTAGGTTGCCTTAAGACGCATCTGGTCTATTTCACGGTTTATGTCACAATCCTTTTCAATATATAAATCACGCGCCGCAACATAGGCTTCTGGCTGATAATAATCATAATATGAGACAAAATATTCTACGGCATTATTTGGAAAAAAAGATTTGAACTCCCGGTAAAGCTGTGCCGAAAGAGTTTTATTATGGCTGATTATAAGAGTAGGACGCTGAACCTTTTCTATGATTTTTGCCATGGTAAAGGTTTTTCCGGAACCTGTTACACCCTTTAAGGTCTGAAACTTATCGCCCCGTAGAAAGCCTTCGCTAAGCTTTTCTATTGCCTGCCCCTGATCCCCACTTGGCTCAAACGGCGACACAACTTCGAATTTTTTCATGGCACATCCTAGCTTTCTACGAGCTTAATCTTCAATGTAACATTTCTGCGGTTTCGGCGAACCACAACAGTTACCACATCCCCTGCCTTTTTACTTTCCAGTGCTGAATAATAATCAGCCAGTGAAGTTACCGCAATATTATCAATCTGAGTAATTACGTCTCCACCAATATAAATGATGTCTCTGCGTGAGCCATAATATGCAGCTTCTGTACCGCCCTTTAAGCCGGCACTCTCTGCATTTCCGCCCTTTACTACTTCAGAAATTAAAACACCGTTTGCAATATCAAGCCCGGCATACTGAGCAATTCTGCGGCTCAACTGAATTACTGTTGCGTCGATTGTTCCTCGGTGTACTTTGCCGTATTTAATTAAATCAGCTACAACACGAATTGCTGTTGTAGAAGGAACTGCAAAGCCAACTCCCGCAGAGTTTCCGCTGTTAGACTGAATCATTGTGTTAATACCAATCATCTTGCCGTTTGTATCAAGCAGAGGACCACCCGAGTTACCAGGGTTTATAGCCGCATCAGTCTGAACCATATCGCGGATAATTCTGTTATTTGAATTCTGAATAGGACGTCCAAGACCAGAAACAATACCGGTTGTCATAGTTCGTTCCAAACCGAACGGGTTACCGATTGCAATAACACGCTGACCAACCTTAAGAGAGCTGGAATCGCCGAAAGCAATTGTTTTCAATTCCATACCAGCCGGCGGCGTAAACTTAATTACTGCAAGGTCACTGTCTAAATCAGTTCCTACAACCTCAGCCTCATACTGAGTTCCATCAAACAGAGAAACATATATTTTAGTTGCATCTGCAATTACATGAACGTTTGTAAGAATATAACCGCGTTTATCTATAATCGAACCGCTTCCGCTTCCACCTTCCTGAACATAAGGCTGAAGGAACCAGTCGTAGGCTGTAACCTGAGTATTGATGTTCACAACCGCCTCGTTACAAAGCGAGTAAACATTAATGTTCTGAATCTCTTCCTGAGTGTAACTTGTGCCACCGGCACCATTCGTAACAGAAATCACAGAAGCAGGATTCTGCTCTAAAAATGAAACAGAGTCCTCTATAGAATTCTCTTCTTTCTGAACTGTAGCCTCTGCTGTTTCGCTGACATTCTGCACTTCTGCAGCCGCTTTCTTTTTAGATATATTAACAGAAACAGCCGCAGTCAAAAGCACTGCAGCTAAAACACAAATCAAAGTTGTACTAATTAATTGAGCATGAGAATAAAGCTTCATATATATAATTTAATAAAAACACACATTTTTAACAAGAAAAAAACTATACCGTCTGAGCAGTCGGCCCACTTTTAACAGGACTAAATATTTTATTTTCCAGAAAACTGAAATATCCTTCCCGGCTCACAATCACATGATCGAGCAGCTCAATGCCCATAATCACCGAAACCTTGCGTAGCGTCTCCGTCACCTGAATATCCTCCTCCGAAGGCTCGCAGTTCCCCGACGGATGATTGTGGCTCACAATTATAGCCGCTGCATTATCACGCATGGCCACCGAAAAAATTTCGCGCGGATGAATTAAAGTCCTGTTAAGCGTTCCCACCGTAATCACATGAATCTGAATAATTTCGTGCCCGCCGTTTAAGGTAACAAGCAGAAAATGCTCCTTATCGCAAACTGCATAATTTTTTACAAACGGCACAATATCTGTCGGAGACTTTATCGGGGCACGCAAATGGCAGCTACGCCTTCTCCCAAGCTCCAGGGCGGCCGCCACCGCAAGCGCTTTACCAAGCCCCACTCCGTTCAGCCTCACAAGATTTTCCACCACCTCTTCCGCATCAAAATCATAAAGAATACCGACAATTCTTTCAGCCATGAGCTCCACCGGCATCTGCCTCGTACCCGAGCCTAGAATCAGCATTACAAGCTCTTCATCAAACAGAAATGAAAAGCCATGCTCAAGCGCCTTTTCCCGCACATCGGGCTTAATTTTTTCCATAATTCCTCCTACCAATAATATTGCTTTGATATGCCAAAAAAGGAGAAGTTTTTGAAAAAAAGTTTGAGAATTTCAGATTTTTTTTTAATTTCCGAAAATTAACGTATGAATAATATGAAAACTATGAAAAAATTATTTTTTCCTGTAATTGTTTTAGAGCTTACAATTGTGCTTTTCTTTGCACTTTTTACCTTTAACTCCTGTGTTTCAATGCCAAAACAGAAAAAACATGCATCACTGCAGCTTTCGCGTCGCATCTTAGATCAGGGCAAGCTAACAGCAGACCAGCTCACGGATTATTTTGTGAGCCGCAATGCAGAAGCAGACCGCGCCTATATTCTCCAGTTTGCACAGTATTATATTGAAGAAGCCGCTGCAGAAGGAATTAATTCCGACGTAGCCTTTGCACAGATGTGCCTCGAAACAGGCTTTCTTCGCTTCGGAGGACTTGTTCAGCCGGAATTCCATAATTACTGCGGTCTTGGTGCCATGGATGCAGAACACCCTGGAGAACAATTCCCTGATGAACAGACAGGCATACGCGCCCACATTCAGCACCTGCAGGCCTATGCCACAACAGAAGATGTAAAGCTCGTTAAAGAACTTGTGGACCCGCGTTATAACTGGGTCCACAAAACAAAATACATTGAAACTATTTATCAGTTAGCCGGTACCTGGGCAACAGACCCTCAGTACGGCGAAAAACTGGAAGCTAACCTCGTCAATATGGAAAACTTCAACTATTAGCCTATAGTTGTTCCAAAATATTCCTTATCCTCCAGAATTGCCTGGATGTTAGGAATATTTTTTCCACCTGCGCAGATTACCTTCATGCTAAGCTCGCTTGCTTTTTTAGAAGCAATCGGATCAAACGGACAGTTCTTTCCAGGTGTCCATTCATCGCCTACCATTTTACGGAAGTCTGCCCAGGAAATTGTATCAAGCGGCTTTGCATCCGGATTTTTTCTAGGGTCGTCAGTATAAACCTTTTCAATATTCGAAAGATTTACAATTGTCTTTGCATCAAACTTCTCGCCAAGATAAACTGCATCAGTATCTGTAGAAAAGCCTGGTTTCCAGCCAGCTGCAACAAGCACCTGACCATCAAACTTTAAATTATCATCAGTTGGATTATAAACAACATCGTTCTTGCTGTAGTCGCCAAAGCAAGCCTTTAAAAGCTGCGCATTAAGACGTGTTGCCATAATTCCAATCCAGTCTGCAGCATTAGCATCAAAGGCATCGCCTGTCTTTTCACAAACTTCCTTCAAACCATTCTGATATACACGTGCAGGAGCTCCACCGCCGGCAACCAGAATCAGTCTGTTCTGCTTGTCTGCATCAAGCCACTTCTTACACATTGTAACAAACTCACTCAAGAAAGCACTGTCCGGCTTATCCGGAGCAATAATAGAACCACCTACACTCAGAATTTTTGTCATCAATATACCCCCTTCACCACCGGTACAGACCAGTAGCTGCTATATTTTGCTGTATCTCTATTTGCCTCTTCCCAGATAGACTGGAGGGCAAAGCTTCTTGGCTGCTGTACAATCTTGTTATCTGCACTAAACGGCTTAAGCTGACTCCAGCCGCGTGAGAACAGAATATGATGCGAATCCATGTTGCCAAAATAATATTCCTTTACATCAACAACATCGCTGTCCGACCACTGCTTAAACTCAAGCCCAGCACCCAGTGCCGGGTCACAAGGAATCCAGCCAATCTTATCAATATAAAATTCACACCACCAGTGCGACTGAGTAGAAAGATCCGGATTTACAAGCACACCACCGTCTGTATAAGCCGGTACTTCTGCAGCACGCAAAAGCGCAGTACAAATTACGGCAAAATCAAAGGCATCTCCACTTTCTTTTTTTATCAAATCGAGCGGGTCAGAATCATTTTTTCGAACCTTATCCTGAATCTTAAAGTTTTCGCACATATAATTATATATCAGTTTTGCTTTATTCCACGGATTTTTTTCTTTTCCAATAATTTTTTCACAAAGCTCTTTAACAGCCGCCTTATCACTTGGAACAAGAGTATCAGCCCTAAGCGAACCGCTTAAAAGATTTTTTTCTGTGTTTTTGTATGTACCGATTTTTACCGGATTTACATTTGCACGAACCTCAAAAACCGGAAGTACAAAGGTCTGCTTAAAAACACTTTTTGGTGTATTGTTTCTGCTTTTTGTAATCTGATGAATAAGATTATTCTGGTAGTTCATCAGAATAGGCTCTGGAGAGGTTTCTGTAATTTCAACCTGTGGCTGAGCCGGGCACGAAAAAGGAATAGGACAACGAAGTGTAATTGTAGAAACATCATCAGTTACTACATCTGCAATATCAGCCGTATACTGCACCAGATAAATTTTCTTGTTCAAATATTCCTTACGGCCAGCATCTGTATTTATTGTAAGCTCCTTAGGGTCTGATTTTTCGCGGCCGGTATCTACAATCACAACTCCAGTATAAGCTCCATCCGGAACGCGTACTGTAATTTCTGTGTTAGACCACGAAACATAATCAAAATCATCTTCGCTTGCAGGAATCATATTCTCAGTAAGCATAACCATATTTTTATAGTCTGCTTCACTGATTTTATTATTACAGTCCATAGTAAAAAAAACTTTAGACTGATTTTTTGAGTCACCAAAATTATTTCCCGAAATTACAAGAAGCTCTCCTACACTAAGCTTTTCTGCAGAAAGCATTGTAATTACAGGCTTTGTTACCTGCTGAACTGCAGGAACTGGAACCGGAATATCTACTTCATTAGCAAAAAGAGCCGGCTTGGAACGCATTTCCTTTGTACCTACAACAACAAGTCCGTCCTGAACATTTGCAGGAAGTACAATTTTAATACAGTTATCTGCCCAGGAAATATACGAGCTTGCAGTAAGCTTTGAGCCTGCAATTTCAACATAGCCCATATCGCGTACCGAACCAAAGTTTACGCCGTTAATAACAACAAGATCCCCTGGAGAACCAACAGGAGGAACTACAGAATAAATTTCTGGGACTGGTTTTGTTCTGAAACCAATAAGATAAATAGAACCGAGAATTATACCTATTAATAAAATAACAGAAAGTACCCGGACAACCGGATACCTTCGCAATGAATAACTAAACTTTCCAGAAGAATCCACTAATATCTGCCTGATACAAGTTCCATTGGAACGTTGATTTCTGTAGTCATAGGAAAATCACCCATACCAGGAACTGTAATTTTTATGTTGATTGCTTCGTTCTGAAAATCTGGTCTTAATACATCAACATCGTTTACATTTTTTACAAACGATTTGTTTTTTCGCTGCTTTTCATAAGATAAAACAACATCCTGTATATTTCCAGAAATGGCTACACTTCTTCCACTATCATAGCTGACATTATTTACAGTTTTTGAACTGGCAGTCTCAAAAAGCGGTGCAGCTGAATTAGTAGAAGCAACTGTAGGATTTACAGCAGAAGCTTTATTTGATTTTAACCCAAGAGGGAGTACTAATGCAAGAACCGCAGCCGCTGCTACACCCGAGGCAACATAACTAATAACTTTAAACGGAGATTTCTGTGGAGCCTTTCCAACATTCTTGGCATAAGCCATTTTAATCTGAAGGCGCTGAAAGCTTTCGTCCATAAAACGCTCATCAAGGTTCAGAGAATCTGAATCTGCCTTGAACATATCACGGACAGCCTTTAACTGTTCCAGCTCTTTACGACATTTTTCGCAGTGCGAAATATGAAGCTCATATTCAGCCTTGTAGTTTTCAGGCAGCTCACCATCGAGGTATACGGAATGAATATCTTTACTCGGGCAAAAATACATTATCTTCTCCTATAATTTTTACCAGC
>JAEEGK010032599.1_pt1 | contig 10180 bp, 7 predicted proteins | sample 8958771 | NCBI WGS metagenome assembly JAEEGK01 (sample SAMN16246547, study PRJNA631951) | gut metagenome | biome: gut microbiome; feature: rumen; material: SC-attached | host: Bos | place: Iran: Karaj | collected 2018-10 | reverse complement strand
ATCAAGAAGAAATTCAGCACCACCATCAGCACTGAGAAGAGGACCTGAATGAAAAAGCCCTCGGGCAGACTGTGACGGGTATTGCGCGGTGAGTACCGGAACATGATCCACGTCGGGAGAATGGCAAGTACAGACATGCCCAACATCGCCCAACTGAAATGGCTCTCATACCAATTGTAATAATCACTCAGCAGCTGACGGCTTCCCTCATCTATGTCATGTAGCTGAATGCCAAAAACTTTGGGGAAAAGCCAATAGATGATAAGTGAATAAATCACGGTGACAATGAACAGCATCTTTACCGGTGGGAAACTCACCTGGCGCTTGCCGCTGATGTAGTCACTGATGAAATATCCGGGGCGCAACAGCAATTGCCAGATACTGTAGAGCAGCGAACGGGTTCCCAAACCCCAAATGTCCATAACGCCGTTGCGCACGCTTTTCCAGCTGATGCGGCCCAAGTCGGCCTTCTGCGAACAACGGGGACAGAAGTTGCCAGAGAACATCAGTCCGCAGTTATTGCAGTAATGAACGTCTTCACAGTCGACATATTTCACCGGATTCAACTGCCATTGCTTGAATTGCCGGTATTTTCCCTTAATATCTTGCCAATTCATCTTTCAATTACATCTTCCTTACAGGTTCTTCGTGATTACTGTCCTGCAAAAATACATCATTTTATCCACAAAACTGCACCAGGCACCCAAAAACTGAAAACTGACGGCTGACAACTGAAAACTTCTTTGTACCTTTGCGTGTTCAAAACATTAGACACCACATTATGGACGTAAAACAATCAATGCAAGAGATCCTGGAGGCCGAGAGCAAGGCCGTCCTTAACATACCCATTACCGATGCCTATGAAGAGGCTGTCAAGCTCATTGTCGAGCAGGTGAAGCACGAGGGAGGTAAGCTGGTCACCTCGGGCATGGGCAAGTGCGGCCAGATTGCCGACAACATCGCCACTACCTTCTCCTCGACGGGCATTCCCGCCATCTTCCTGCATCCCAGCGAGGCACAACACGGTGACCTGGGCGTGGTACAACCCCACGACGTGCTGCTGTTGCTGTCCAACTCGGGCCGCACCAACGAAATCTGCGCCCTCGTGTCGCTGGCCCACAACCTGTATCCTCAGCTCAAGATTGTGGTCATCACCGGCAATAAGGACAGCGAGCTGGCCCACCTGGCCGACATCTGCCTGTGGACCGGCAACACCCAGGAAGTCTGCCCCCTCGGACTCACCCCCACCACCTCGACTACAGTGATGACCGTCATTGGCGACGTGCTGGTGGTCAACACCATGCGCGCCACCGGATTCACCCGCGAGGACTACGCCCTGCGCCACCACGGCGGTTACCTGGGCAGCGTTGCCAAGGGCACCAAATATTGAATCACCCAAATATCCTTCATCAACCCGAATGAGAAAGATCATAGCCATCGGCGAATCGGTGCTCGACACCGTCTATAGCGGCAACCAGCCCACCCGTTCGTTTGTGGGCGGACGCATCGCCAATGCTGCTGCCATCCTGGGTACCATGGGACTTCCCGTGGCCATGGTGAGCGAGTGCTGTGCCGACCGTGTGGGCGACATCATCGTCGACTACCTGACCCGTCACCGCGTTGACGTCAACTCCATCGACCGCTACACGACAGGCGCCGCTGCCATGTCGATCATCTTCAACGATGGCGGCAAAGACACCCTGGTCAACTATGGTGTCTATCCCAAGGAGCGCTTCGACGTGGTGTGGCCCCGCATCGACGAGGACGACATCCTGCTGTTCGGCTCGCTGTATGCCATCACCGAACCGCAGCGCAAAGCCCTGTTCGAGCTGGTGAACTATGCCGTGGAACGCAAGGCCATCATCCTGTATCTGCCTGGTTTCCAGCACGGCATCAATTTCCACATCGCCCATGTCATGCCCGCCATCCTCGAGAACCTGGAGGTGAGCGACCTGGTCATTGCCCACGAGCGCGACCTGCGTGACGTGTTCCCCGGCGAGACCGCCCAGCAGGCCTACACCAACCATGTCGAGTTCTACTGCAACAACTATCTGCACATCCATCCCGACTTGTCGGTGACCCGTTTCGACAAGGGCGGCAAAGCGTTGCCCCACCCTGCCCTCGGCGCCCCCACGCGCCACATGTTGGGCTGGCAGGCCGGTTTCACGGCAGGCGTCATCTACGGGCTGTTGAAGAACGAGGTGACCCGCTCCAGCATCCACCAGCTGCCCCGTGCCGCATGGATAGACATCGTTACCGGCGCCCAGGCCATCGCATCGGCATCGGCCAACCCCGACAACTGCATTGACGAGGCGCTGGCAGCCCGCTATGCAGCCGAACTGAAGTATTGATTTCTCAAGCAGGCTACCCTAACCCATAACCCTCCCCCTCAGAATGAATCCCCTGCCCGTCACCGTCGCACTGCCGCATTTCAAGAACGACATGACCATCGCCCGTGCCCAGATGGCCATGAGCCAGACGATGCCGCCCAGCAAAGGCCTGGATCCCGCCATTGTCACCGAGATGCAGATTTGCTATGCCGAGTACCTCATCGCCAACAAGCGCGATCTGGAGGCCGAGCAGGTGATCGAGGAATTCATCTATGACGACGAGCGCATGATGTCGTTGCCCGAGCTCTATGCCGCATGGCTGTGGCTCGCCCGCATGGCATTGCTCATCGACGGAGGCAATCCCTCGCTGTCGCTGGGCGCCGCCGAGAACGCCCTGCTTGTGTTATCGTCCCACCAGGGCAAGAAGACCGAGGACTTCAACGCCATCGTGGCGTCACTGATCTACAACCTGGCCCTCGCCCATCACGACATGGGCGACAACAGCCGGGCCGCCAAAGAGCTGACCAAGGCCCAACAACTGCTGGAACGGCTGTCGAAGCGCAACGAGTCGCGCTTCAGCGCCCTGCTGCTCATGGCCGTAGAGGCTTCGACCGAGGTCATCAAGTCCAAAACCAAGCAGATGAACGTCCTGGCCCATTACCAGAGCGCCAGCGAGCTCTACATGAGCGAACTGGACAGCGGCGATGTGAATGAGACACGCACCGCCATGTCCAACCTGGTGGACACGTTGGGCAAGGAGGGCGACATCATGCTCGAGATGGGCAACAGCCGCAATGCCGTCAAATATTACACCAAGGCCCTGCGCTACCAGAAGAAACTGGGCGAGAAAATGGGACATCGCGAGCTGACGCTGTCCATCGGCCTGGCCAAGGCCCTGATGCGACTCATCAACCGCCGCACGGCAGCCGAGCAGCTGCTGCGCTCCCTGCTGCCCCTGGCCCAGCGGCTCGACGCCACTGCCCAGGTGCACGAGATACAAGACCTACTCAACAACAAGAATAAAAACGTGAACATTATGACACTGCTCAAGAGTATCTTTACCGCCACGCTCATCATCGTGGGTTCACTAGGGATGAATGCACAGCTCATCGTGGGCCACCGCGGCTCGCAATGGGGTGTGGAAAATACCCGTGCCGCCTTTATCAACGGAGCCAACGCCGGGGCATGGGGTCTGGAATGCGACATCCGCGTCACTGCCGACGGCACCTTCGTCGTGAGCCATGACGCCAACTACAAACGCCTGGGAGGCCCCGAGACCCAGATTGCCGATATGACTACCGAGGCCGTGCTCTCGACCCGCCTGACCAGCAAACGCCACGGCATCACCTATGCCGGCAACCCCTGCACGCTGGGCGAGTTCCTCGACATCTGCAAGGAATACGACGTGGTGCCCGTCATCGAGGTCAAGGTGTGCACCAGCATCCACAGCAACACCAAGGCCGAGAATGAGCCCGTGTTTGACGGCATTCCCGCCCTGATCAACCTCATTGACCAGAAGGGGATGACCGACAAGGCCGTCATCATCTCATTCATGCCCGGTGTGGTAGAGTTCATCCACCGCCATTATCCCGACGTTACCGTTCAGGTGCTGGCCGGTGACGAGGACGGCACCATCATGGAATGGGTGGAATGGTGCAAGCAGTACAAGATGGACCTGGACGTCGTTCACACCATCGTCACCAAGGAGGCCGTTGACGCCATGCATGCCGCTGGCCTCAAGGTCAACGTGTGGACCGTGGACAAGGTCGAGGATTTCAATCGCGTCAAGGCCATGGGCGTGGACTACATCACCACCAACGCCCGCTTCCCCAAAGAATTGTAAAACACGAAATGTCAACCGAACTGAATAAACAAGAGGGCTCCAGTGCCCTCCATACCCTCCCCCACGTTGACGGCCTCACCGTGGGCATCGTCTGCGCCGAGTGGAACGACCAGATTACCGGTGCCCTGCTCCAGGGCGCACTCGACCTGTTTGCCCAGGAAGGCTATCCCAGCGAGAATATCACCGTGGCCCATGTGCCCGGCACGGTCGAACTGACCTTTGGCGCTGCACAGATGGCACGCACGGGCCGCTATGACGCGATCATCATGATTGGTTGCGTTATTCGCGGCGGAACACCGCATTTCGACTACGTCTGTGACAATGTCACCCAAGGGTGTGCCCAGCTGAACGCCACCCAACCGGTGCCTGTCATCTTCTGTGTATTGACCTGTGACGACATGCAGCAGGCCCTGGACCGTGCTGGCGGAACCCTGTGCAATAAGGGCACCGAAGCGGCCGAAGCAGCCATCAAGATGGCACACTTCGCCCGCAACTTCTGTCATTAAGGGGCAAGCCGGGCGGCCGCCCACCGTTTTTCCGATTTTTTTTACAAGCCGTAGAGTGAACCTACTGTGCCCTCCTGTATCTGTTGCAACAGTGTGGGATTGCTTATCATGCGGTAGGCCTGGATCAGTGTCCACACCACACCCACGGCAATAGTGATCATCATCCACTTCTTGGCCGATGCCGAGTCCTGGTTGGCACCTGCCGTGTCACCCTTCATGAACTTGGACTTAACGCCATTGGCCTTGAAGATGGCCAACACGCCCGTCACGATTCCCACGATATTGAAGCAACACAGCAACGAGGCCGCTGTGGCCAGGATCGACTCGGTGAGCCACGTCTTGGGCATCACCTGGTTGGTCGGCGTGTTGGTGCTGGGGCCATATTGCGGTGGAGCATAGGGCTGGTTGGGCGTTCCCTGTCCGTAGGGGGTGCCGTAGGGCGTCGTCGGCTGCTGCGGCAACTGCTGTCCGCCATCAAAGGGCGGCATCTGCGGCATGGGGGGCAACTGGCTGTCACCTATGGGGGGCACTGGCGGCAGTTGCGTGTCGATGCCACCGGGATTGAAAGTCTGTCCCGTCAGCAAGGCCATCAACTCAGGCACCTGGCTCGCCGAGGTCCAGTTAGCCATTCCCTCACACCACACCAGCGAATTCACTGTCAGCCCGTGCATCAGCAGCTCATTGGGCTCAAACGGGCCGGCCTGCTGGCCGTTTTCTGCAATATAGTATTTCATTGTTCTTGAGAATTATAATGTATTTCACCTAAAAGCCACAATTCTGTTGGCAAATATAGTACATTTTTTGAAATCTGATGATTAAAGCGCTGATTTTTTATCTAACAAATCACCCCGACCGTTTGGCCAGGGTGATTTGCTCTTGGACGGAAGAAACTATGCGATTTACTTCCTGTATGTCTTGGTGACGCTGCCATCGGCATTGCGGGTGATGATGACACCCCTTGCGTTGCTGATATCGGTGATGCGTCGGCCCTGCAGATCGTAGTGCTCGACAGGATGCGCTGCGTCGGCCTGGATGTCGGTGAGCGCATTGGGAACGGGCATGAGCGTCGCGTCATAGATGTCCTGCACGTTCAGGTAGCCCGTCTTGTTGATGCCCACGCCATAAGCGTCACTGGGACTGCTGAAGATGCCCGTGGTCTCGTCATAGTTGAACGTCAGCTGACGGAGAATTGCACCCGTGCTGCGTTCGAAGCAGATGATGTAGATGGGATAGACCGTGTTGGTCTCATCCTCATAGGTGCCCAAGTACTGCGGCAGGTCAATCACCAGCTTGCCGTCGACGAGCTTACCCTTCACCCATGCCTCGGGCAAGTACTCCCACAGGCCCTGGATGTAAACCTCGTCACCCACGAAGCCGATGTTGGCACTCTTCTGCTCATTGATCATGGTACTGCCGTCGAAGGTGGTCGTGTAGCTGTATTTATACTCCTTGACCTCCATGTCCTCGGGGGCCTCGACGAGCGTATCGGGTTGCTTGGAAATCGTCAGTCCCTGATAGTAGTTGAGGTAGAACAGGTCGTTCTTGTCGGCAGTGATGAAGATGTAGTCATAGGTGGTATAGGTGTCCTCGCCGTCAAAGGTCAGCACCAGGTCCTTCTGGGTCGTGGCGCCGGTGGTGAGGTCAAGCTCGGCACACTTGAAGTAGAGCAATACCTCATAGGAGCCCAGCAGCTGCGAGTTGGGGAAGGTCACAGTGTTGCCGTCGCGGGTGCCCTTGATCCATGCCTCGGGCAGATAGGGGCAGATGCCCTGCAACCACGCGTCATCGCCGTCAAAGCCTATCTTCACTAGGGTGTGATAGGCATCCCAGGCCATGCCGTCGTTGACAGCGGTAGTCAGGTGATAAACCTCGGTAACCAGACTGTCGGGAGGTGCAACAGGCTGCTCGGTGGCAGGATAATAGACCGATTCATAGTCGCCAGCCTGCAGCCACTCGTAGTCCAGATACTGGAACACGTCGCCAAAGGCACGGTTCATCGTTCCCAGGATCACGTACTGGTTGGTGGACTCTTGGGTAATAGAACCGTCATCGTTGATGACATAGGTCAACTCATCGATCGTCTCATCATAGAAGTAGGTGTTCTCAAAATCGTCATAGACGAACACGCCTACCTGCACGGCCATTTCCAGCGACTTGGTATAGGCGATATACTGTCCCATGGGCACGGTGATGGTCTTGCCGTCGTCACTCAGGGTGCCCTCTACCCAGCCGTTGTAGTAGGACCAGGAAACGGGGCGCTGGATATACACCTTGTTGTCCTCGGCAAACACGATGCTCAACGAGCCATTCTGCTGCTCATAAACAAGTTCGTAGGGGCTCTCGCCTTCTTCCACGGTATATTCCTTCTCCACTTCCCTGACGACGCCTCCGCTGCGATGATACAGCTTCAGCTCGCCATCGGGCTGGTTCTCGATGACGGTGGGAACAAAGGTATCCTTCTCGACAATGGTGTAATGGAACTCCATCTCGGCATTGGTTTGCCAGCTGGACGTCAGAATGATGCAACCGGCGGGAACCTTCAAGGTATAGGAGCCCAGAGTGCTCAACGGGTATTCCTTAAATGCCACGGCATTGCCTCCCAGCACCAGCAGATTGCACTCAAAGGCCTCCCCGGTCTCATCGTTGGTCAGCGTGGGATGGATTGTTTCATCAACAGCGACAGTCTGACCGAAATCAAGGGTGAAATACTGCAGCCTGTACACCTCGCCTTCGGCTGGGTTAATGGTATAATCGGGCATTCCCTCCTGGAAGATATAATAAGTGAAATGCAACTCACGCACCTCCTCGCCCAGCGCATCCACGACGACCGAACCGGCGGGAATGGTCAAGGTGTATTGTCCCGGATCGGCAACGGCCTCGGCAAAGTTCACCAGCACCTGATTGCCCACGTCCACCATTTGGGCGCGACTCTCGGCACCCGTGGTAACGTTGGTCAGCACAGCCTGGCTGCCATCAACGATCTCGCTCACATATTCCGGGAAGGTGATCGTGAAATTCTGAAGGCTTTCCACGCGGCCCTCGGCCGGGTCAATGGTAATCTGCTCATAGAACGCTGCCGTGCTGTCTTCAGGAATGAAGTAATTGAAGTTGAGTTCCATGGTCTCCTCGCCCAGCGCGCTGATCAACATCGAACCGGGAGGAATAATCAGCCTGTAACTGCCTGATTTCCTGACTTCCTGCGGGAAGCTCACCAGTACATTGAATCCCACATCATACATTTCGCCCCTGTAGGTCTCCTGCGTCGTGGTATTGATCAATGCGGCACGACTGCCATAGGCAATCTCACTCACATACTCCGGCAACGAGATGGTGAAGTTCTGAAGGCTCTTTACCTCGCCCTCGCCCGGGTCGATGGTAATTTGTTCATAGAAGGATTCCACTGTGCCCTCGATGCTGAACCTCAGCGTCAGCGGCAACAGGCGCTGGCCATTGACTGTAAGGGAGCCCTCGGGCAGATTCAGGTAATACTGGCCCGACAGCGTGCAGGCCTCGTCAAAATCCACCAGCACGGTCTTGCCATCGCCATCGGCAGCCATGTGGCCTTCAAGAGTGGCACCGCCACCTTTCTGCAAGGTGGGCACAGCGTCCTCATTGACCACAACGGGCAGGTCGGCAAACGTGATGGTGAAGTGTTGCAGACTGGTCACCACACCCTCGGCGGGAGTAATTTGCAATGCCTCATACGGGTCAACAACGGCAAATGCCGATGTGCCATAGAGGACAGCCATCAACAATGGTAATAGTCGTAAAGTTTGTCTCATCATTCCAGAAAAATTAACTTGAAAAACGTCTCAGCAATAAAACCACCTATTGTAGAGTTTTACAAATTATCGTTTAATAAAAAAATGCTAATTATTCAATTTCCCGCAAAATTACTCGATTCTTATAGAAAAAGTCAAATAAAACAGCAAAAAAACACTAATTCCCCTTAATTTATCTTCATTTTGTAAATTGACCTTCATTGATCACAACGAGATGGGCCCAAAAGCCATCTTGTTCGACTTTTGGACCCATCTCGCTGTGTCACAGCATATTGCTGCTTGGGCTAAGGCTTTTTTTCCATAAGCTGTCAATTGCCGTTCAAGAGCATATCGATCAAAGCGGTCACGTCGGCGATGTTCACGTTGGTGTCACCGTCCACGTCGGCAGCCTCGGGAGCGGCAGTGCCATTGAGCAGAATATCAATCAAGGCCGTCACGTCGGCAATGTTCACGTTGGTGTCACCGTCAACATCGCCGCGGATAAACGAGGAACCGCCGGCAATGGTGTAGTTGAAGGTGAGCTCATGCACATCTTCGCCCAGTGTGTAGATGATGATGGCGCCAGCTGGAATGGTCAGCACATAGTCACCGGGGGTAGTCACCTCCTCGGGGAAGTACATCAGCACGTTGTAACGCACGTCATACATGTCGGTGCTCCACGTCTCACCCGTCGTGGTGTTGGTCAGCTTGGCCTCCATGCCGTACTCAATCTCGCTCACATACTCCGGCAACGAGATGGTGAAATTCTGAAGGCTCTCCACAGCGCCCTCGGCTGGGTCGATGGTGATTTGCTCATAGAACGACTCGGGGGTGACGGGAATGATGAACCTGAGCGTCAACGGCAACAGCGTCTGGCCATTCACGACGAGGGACGACTCGGGAATGTTCAGGAAATAGTGACCGGGAACGGTAAAGCACTCCTCAAAGTCAATGAGCACGGTCTTGCCGTCGGCATCGAGGCGCATAGTGCCCTCAACGGTGGCGCCGCCACCCTTCTCCAGCGTGGGGACCGCATTATCCTTGACCGTGACGGGCAGGTCGGCAAAGGTGATGGTGAAGTGCTGCAGGCTGGTCACGTCACCCTCGGCAGGCGTGATTTGCATCGCATCATACGGGTCAACTGCGGCCAGTGCCGTTGTGCTATAGCACACAGCCATGATCAACATGGCGAACAGTAGTACAGATCTTTTCATTGTCTCATTATATTATTATTAAAGGTAAGTCATCAGCTCTTTTCTGCGATGACAAGAACATGTCTGCAAAAGTAATCAGAAAAATCGAAAAATCCCATTAAAATGTTACCAATAAGACTTCTCTAGCGTCATTTTGGCCGAAGAAAATGCGGGGTTGATTGAAAATAATTGTCCCTTATGCCAAGTTTTCGCTAGTTTTGCGAGATATAAGCATAATAATTTATTATATCACACACTAAATTTTGCATTTATGAGAAAACGATTCCTTTTAGCAACACTGATTGCTATGGCAGGTGTCTTAGGCTATGCACAACAGACCATGTGGATTCACACGGGCCATGTGCATTGGGCCTATAACACCGATGCGGTGGGCACGATGCCGTATTCGTCGGCCAATCTGCTTACCGTGCTCGAGAAGGGCTTTACCCTAGCCGATGTGGACAGCGTGACCGTCAAGAACGAGACGTTCGCCGACGACAATGTCCTCGTCAAGTACAACAACACCGTGGCCGACGTGTATGTCGCC
>JAEEGK010032598.1_pt1 | contig 10180 bp, 14 predicted proteins | sample 8958771 | NCBI WGS metagenome assembly JAEEGK01 (sample SAMN16246547, study PRJNA631951) | gut metagenome | biome: gut microbiome; feature: rumen; material: SC-attached | host: Bos | place: Iran: Karaj | collected 2018-10 | reverse complement strand
TGTTTTTAAAAATAAAGATGTTTCTATGACTAAGGTTATGAAGATAAAGCTATTAAAAAGATATAATGAAAATGATTTTACTTTTAAAAAATTAAATGATTATGGAATTAAAGCGGTAAGGGGGCCGCGTGGGCTTTCAAAAGAATTAAGTAAGGCACTAAGTAAAGGTTAAATATAATTTGAAATTTAAAGGCAAGTAGATTATTGAAGTCTACTTGCCTTTATGATATTATTTAGTAGGTTGTTAAATTATAGTGAATATAAGGAAAGGACTGATATTATGAATATTAAATTTGATAAGATTTTAAGTTCAAAAAGTGAATTGGAAGGAGTAGATAGGACTAATCCTAACAATGTTGTAACAATGTTAGTTCATACATTGTGTAATTATAATCCAGATAATACCGATGAATTTTATAATATGTTACAGTATTTATTAGGCGATTTTCAGCCACTTTCACCGCTTATGAAACAAAGTATAAAAGATAGAATGTTACAAAATGGGAAGTATAAGTTTATTGGAAAGTCCTATTTTAATGGGGCTGTACCTACTAATGATTATACACCAGCTAGTTATGAGGTAGAGGTTAAGGAAAATCCTTATTCTAGAACAGAAGAAGGGCTTATTAGGTTCCTTATTAAGAGTGGAGGAGCTGATTCAGATAGACCTATAACTGTTAGACTTGCTAAGGATGGAAATTATTATGTTTGGAGTGATTCATTCATAGGATTGCTTACGGATATTAGACCTATGGAATCTACTAATCCTTGGGCTTAGAGTCATTATATGAAAATATTATATAGGAGGAGTTAATATGAAAAAAGTGATAGGAATTATTGTTTGTGTGGTTTTATTAATAGCTATTATTGCGGTGGTAAATATGGAACACAACGGGGGAAGTAATTCTAATGAATTAGTTAAAATAGCGAATCCTCTCACAGAAGTAGCATCTTTAGAGGAAATGCAAAAATATTTTGATGTACAAATTCCTGCTTTAAATAAAGATGTTGATGCATATATAGTAATTGGAATTGGGGAAAATGCTGAACATGCTAGAATTAAATATAGTGATAATACATCTTTTGAAATGCAACTTGGAAAAGATGAAGATGCTAGTGGAATATATGGGGGTAAGCTAGACAGAGAGATGCAACTTAATAATGTTGATGTTAAGTTTTTTACATATGAAGGTCCAGAGGAGACAATTAATTATGCTAATTGGTCATCTAATGTAGCTTCTTATTCTTATCAAAGCATAGGGAAAGCTATTGATGTAATGGAGCTAAGTGAATTAGTGGAGAATACTAAGTAATACGATAGGAGAAAATATGAAAAAGACAGATAATTTTAATGGAGTAGAAGCACTACTTCTTGAGAATAGCAAATTAAGTGTAGATAAATTATTAGAGAAATATAATTCTTCTTTAGATGGTATCAGCGTTGTGGATGTTGACGACAGAATAGAGGAATATGGAAAAAATATTATAGATTTGAAGGATAATAATACATTGGGTCACAAATTAAAAGAGGCTTTTATTAATCCTTTTAATATTGTTTTATTTATTGTTGCAATAATTACATATATTACAGATGTTGTTATTGCTACAGAAAAAGATTATGCAACATTTATTTTAATTGTGAGCACGGTACTTATTTCAGCTATTATTTCCTTTAACCAGCAGACAAAATCAGATAATGCTGCTAGAAAATTAAAAAAGATGATTACAAATAAAATGGAAGTAATAAGGGATGGAGTTCAATATACGGTTGATATAGAGAATATAGTGCCTGGAGATATAGTAAAATTGTCTTCTGGTGATATGATTCCTGGTGATGTAAGATTTTTAGAAGTAAAAGATTTATTTATTGATCAAGCGGCATTAACTGGTGAATCAAATCCTGTTGAAAAATTTACAGATTTAAGAGAATACGAAACAGTAACGGATATTGATAATATTGGTTTTATGGGTACTAATATAGTTAGTGGAAGTAGTAAGGCTATAGTTTTAGCAACGGGAAATAATACTTATTTTGGTAGTATGGCAAAATCGCTATATAGCATGACTGATAAAAATAGCTTTGAAATAGGAATTGATGATATCACCAAAATATTAATTAAGTTTATGTTTATTTTGGTTCCTATTGTATTGTTTGTAAATATTTTTACAATTGGGAATTGGGTATCTTCACTTGTTTTTGCAATTACAATTGCAGTAGGATTAACTCCAGAAATGCTTCCTGTTATTACAACTACAACACTTGCCAAAGGTGCTATTGAGATGTCCAAAAAGAAGACTATTGTAAAAAGATTAAGTAGTATTCAGACTTTTGGGCAAATGAATATTTTGTGTACGGATAAAACAGGGACTTTAACTGAGGATGAGGTAATATTAGAAAAGTACATGGATGCCTCTGGAAAAGAGAGCTTAAGGATATTAAAACATGCTTTTTTAAATAGTTATTTTCAGACTGGCCTTAAAAATTTGATTGATGTTGCAATTATTAGAAGAGCCGAAAAAGAAAATTTAAATGTATTAAAAGAGCAATATAAAAGGGAAGATGAAATCCCATTTGATTTTGCTCGTAGAAGAATGAGTGTTGTTTTAAGAGATGAAAAGGGCAAACGTCAGTTAATAACTAAAGGTGCAGTTGATGAAATTCTTTCAATTTGTTCATATATTGATTACGATGGTAATGTTATTGAGTTGACTGATGAATTAAGAAAAAAAGCATATAAGGTGTATGAGGAGCATAATAATGATGGCTTAAGAGTTTTAGCGGTCGCACAAAAAAATGAGATTCATGATGTTAATACTTTTTCTGTTCAAGATGAAAGTAACATGGTTTTAATCGGATTTGTTGGTTTCTTAGATCCGCCAAAAGAGAGTGCTAAGCAAGCAATTGATGCATTAAAGAGATATGGTGTAGATACGGTTGTTTTAACCGGAGATAGTGAAGGGGTTGCAATTAAAGTTTGTAAAAAAGTTGGAATAGATACTAAAAATTGTATTACTGGAAAGGATGTAGACAAATTTACAGATGAAGAATTAAAAGAAAAGGTAAAGGATTGTCATTTATTTGCTAAACTTTCGCCTTTACAAAAGCAGAGAGTGGTTAGAATTTTCCAAGAAAATGGTAATACAGTTGGATATATGGGGGACGGAATAAATGATAGTCCTCCGCTTAAACAAGCTGATGTAGGAATATCTGTTGATACAGCTGTTGATATTGCGAAGGAAACAGCAGATATTATACTTCTTGAGAAAGATTTGAATGTACTAGAGGAAGGTGTTATAAACGGTAGAAAAACATTTACGAGATTATTAAAATATATAAAAATGGCGACGAGTGGAAATTTTGGAAATATGATTTCTGTAATTATAGCAAGTATTTTCTTGCCATTTTTACCGATGTTACCAGTTCATATTTTGATTCAAAATTTGTTAAATGATTTTGCTCAAATTGGTATGCCTTTTGACAACGTAGATGATGATTATATAAAGAAACCTAAGACATGGGATACTAAAGGTATAAAGAGATTTATGTTTAACTTTGGTTTGATTAGTACAGTTTTAGATGTAATATGCTTTGTTATTTTGTGGTTTGTATTGGGATATAATACCGTAGAAAAGGCAGTATTCTTCCAGAGTGGATGGTTTGTTTTTGGAATCCTTTCACAGACATTAATTATTCATTTGATTAGAACAAGTAAAGTACCATTTATTGAAAGTAAGTCATCTAGCCAATTGCTAATTTCAACGTTTGCTGTTGTATTAATTACTTTAGTTATTGCATTTACCAATATTGCAGTTGTATTTGATTTGACTAAAATGCCTTATCAATATTTGGGGTGGCTTGTTGGTTTATTGTTTATTTATATGGTGTTTATTCAAATTTACAAAAAAATATATATAAAGAGAAACAAAGAGTGGCTATAGGGAGAAATTGAGATGATATTTAAACATAAATTTGAGTTTGGTTTAGAAAATATAAATAGTGAAAAAGAGATTACTAATAAGGCATTATTACAATTTTTAGAAAATTGTGCATCTAAACACGCAGATTCTATACAAGATGGAGTCGTAGATATTATAGACAGCGGAATCACATGGGTTTTGCTAGAGTGGAATTTGAAAGTTTTAGATCGTCCTAAATATGGAGATGTTTTAGATATTCATACATGGATTAGGAATATTACAAAACTATATACATTTAGGGATTTTGAAGTTTATGTAGATGGTAAGTTAAAAGCTATTGCTAGTGCTAAATGGTTATTAGTGGATATTAATACGTTGAAACCAGTGAAAATAACAGATGAGCTTGTAGCTAAATATCAACCGGAGCTAGACAAAAATGCTTTTGGAGACGAGGAATTTTCTAAAATTGTAGAACAAGATGCATATGAACAAGAGATAGATTATTATATTAGAAAGAGTGATATTGATATTAATAATCATGTTCATAATCTTAATTATTTAGATATGGCATATGAAGTTTTGGATATAAATCAAGTTAATAATGTTAGAATTTTGTATAAAAAAGAGATTAAGTATAATGATAAAATAAAAGTATTGGGATTAGTTAAGAATAGTAAAAATTATATTAAAATATATAACTTAGATGATAATTCAATTAATGCATTAATTGAGTTATATTAAGCATAAAGCGGAGAGATTAGTCTCCGCTTTGTGCTATTATATAGGAAAAATTGGTTTCCCTATCCTTAGGACATATGGTTGTTCTGGAACTGGTATAATGGTGAGATTAAATTTGGTTGCTAGTTTTTGATAGCTTTTTTTGTAGGCAAAGAAATTTTTTGTTGATGGTTCTTTTGTCGCGATAATTAAACCTTTTTTCAGGAAGCAGTAGAAGAATATGACGTGGTCTGGGGTATCTTCAAAAACAAATATACTTTCAATGTTTGTTTGATTTTGAGTTAAGTAGTTACAAAACTCTTTTTCGGAATCAAAAATAATAGTTTTTATTCCCACAACATAACACCCTTTCATAGTGAGCATTTAAGATATATAATTTAGTTAATATATTATATGAAGATAATGAAGTAAATGAACTTTAAAAGTTTATAAATTGTAATTTTTTCGTCAGAAGGTTAGTTGAATGTGATTTGCTTTTATGTTAAAATGTGGAAGTAGAAGTAAATTAATTACAATTAAAGGAGGCCAATCAATGCAAAGGGAAAATGTTATTTATGGTGTTTTATGTGGAATTGGAGGAGGCATGATAGGCTTATTTGCAAATAGGTTAAATACTATTTGGGGTGCCGCTTTATTTACTTTTGGAATATGTCTATTAGTATTTTCTATTATTAAATTAGATAAAAAGTAATATTTAAATGCAAGGAAGTGGATATATGAAAAAGTATAATGTAATTGTTATATTCGATAAAAATTTTGAAAAAACATTAATGTGTAAGAGAACAAAAGACCCTTATATGGGATTATATAATTTTGTTGGTGGGAAAATAGAAAAAGAAAATGATGGCTTAAATGAAGCATATCGTGAATTATTTGAAGAAACTGCTATAACTAAGGATGATACTGATTTGAAATACTTTATGAATATTGAATATGTTTCTTTTGATATGGATCTAGAGGTATATTATGGTATACTGAATAAAGATGTAAAATTAGTTGAAGAGGTAAATAAGCTTAAATGGGTAGATATAAATGATAATTTCTTTGATATGACTAGATATGCTGGTGAGGGAAATATTGGTCATATAATCGAAGAAATTAAAGTGGATCTTAATAAAAATAAATAGAACTGATTGATATATGGAAGGAATTGGGGCGAGATGATTGAATTTACGAAAATGGAAGGCTTAGGAAATGATTATGTCTATGTAAATTGCATGCAAAAGTCTGAACAAGAAATAAATTACATATCAAAACTAGCTTCTAAAATAAGTGATAGACATTTTGGCGTAGGCTCTGATGGCTTAATTCTTATATGTAAAAGTAATGTGGCAGATTTTAAAATGATAATGTATAATCAAGATGGCTCTCAAGCGGAAATGTGTGGTAATGGAATTCGCTGTGTTGGCAAATATGTATATTCAAAAGGTTTAACTAATAGTAAAAGCTTAACAATTGAAACATTAGCAGGAGTAAAAACTTTAGATTTAAATATAGAAGATAATAATGTAAGTAGCATTACTGTTAATATGGGAAGACCTATTTTACAGGAAGATTTAATTCCGTGTGTTTCGGATACAAAAGTAACAAATAATTTTAATAATGGCAAAATTTCTCATGTTAAACTACAAGTATTGGATAAAAATTTTGATTTTACTTGTGTTTCAATGGGAAATCCACATGCTATAACTATAGTAGATAATGTAGATAGTTTTGATGTAAAAAAATATGGTCAAATAGTTGAATGTGATAAGCATTTTCCACAAAAAACCAATGTGGAATTTATTGAAATATTAGATGATTCTACAATAAAAATGAGAGTTTGGGAACGTGGAGCTGGTGAAACACTCGCATGTGGAACTGGAGCATCAGCCGCAGTTGTTGCATGTATATTAAATAATTTAATAAAAGACAACGGCCAGACAAAAATAAAATTATTAGGTGGAGAGTTAAATATTAAATGGGATGAATTTGTATATATGACAGGTCCAGCTAATATTGTGTTTGAAGGAGTTTATAATGATTAAAATAAATGAGAATTTTTTGAATATGAATGTATAGAGCAAGTGATAAATTGAAAATCACTTGCTTTTATGTTAGAATATTAATTGGAAAAAATAATCAAGAGAAATAGATGAATGAAATAATAGCATTAGTTACTGGGTGAACTAGTTGATTACATATTTGATTAAAAATATAGAGAGGGAGAGAAGATGGAAATTTTATTAACAAGACATGGACAAACAGAATGGAATGTTTTAGGTAAAGTACAAGGTAGAGCAGATATAGAGCTAAATAAAAAAGGAGTAGAACAAGCTGAAGAAACAAGTAGAGCATTAGAAAGTGAAAATATTGATTTAATTATATGCTCACCATTAAAAAGAGCAAAGCAAACTGCAGACATTATAAACAAGAATAGAAATATACCTATTGTTTATGATGAAGATATTATTGAGAGAGACTTTGGAGAGTTTGAAGGTATGCGAAAAGAAGAATTTGATTTTAACGGGTATTGGAGTTATAAACAAAATTATTATTATGAAAAAGCTGAGAATATAAGGAATCTCTTCGAAAGAGTGTATAAATTTTTAAATAGATTAAAAGAAGAGTATCCAGATAAAAGCATTTTAATTGTAACACATGGTGGAATTAGTATACCGGTAAATTGTTATTTTAATGGAATACCAGAAGATGATAATTTATTAAAATTAGCTCTTAAAAATTGTCAAGTCACTAAATACGGATGTAAATAAGGGAGTCTAAAAGATATAAAAATGAAAGGAGATAAGAATTATGAAAATTAATGATATAGATACAAGTAATATAAAAGTAGTAATATTTGATTTTGATGATACATTAGCAATTCATAAAGATAGAGATTTTATAAAACATCATTATGAGAGCGAAGAAAAAAGATTGGCTTATTATTCTGCTGCTTATCTAACCCCTGAAAACTTTTATGAAGATATAGAACCATGTTTTAGGTCAGAGGTTTTATATAATTTTATCAATGAATTAAGGAACAAGAATATAAAAATGTATTGTTTATCTGGAATGAAATTTTCATTTAATTTAAAAGCCAAGCAAAGCTTTATTAATAAACATTATGGTAGCGATATTGAAATATTATCTGCCGCATCACAGCAAATGAAAGTGGAAGGAATAAAGATTATTCAAAAAATTATGAATTGCAATTTAGATGAAATTTTATTTGTAGAAGATTTAGAAGATACTATTAGTTATTTGACTGATAATGGTGTGAAAACAATTGATGTTAATGATTTAGAATAAAATGGGAGTGGGAAATTATGGTTGGAAATTATAAGGTTATAACATTATGTGGTTCAACAAGATTCAAAAATGAATTTATGGAAGCCCAAAAAGAATTAACATTACAAGGGAATATTGTAATATCTGTTGGCATGTTTGGTCATGCTGGAGATAGTGAAGTATGGGAGAACATGGATGAGGGAACATTAACTAGAACCAAAGAAATGCTAGATGATATGCATAAGAGAAAAATTGATATGTCAGATGAAATATTTGTTATAAATGTTGGTGGTTATATTGGTGAAAGTACAAAGTCGGAAATTGAATATGCAAAAGCGCATGGAAAAGTAGTTAGGTATTTAGAAAAGTTATGAGATAGAATGTAGTATTATTCGGAGGTTATAAAAATGAAAAATATTGTTTTAACTTCATGTGGAATTATAAATGAGAAATTTAAAGAACAATTTTATGGAGTTATAAATAAAGAAGAGGTTAAAAATAAAAAAATATTATATATTACAACAGCATCTGATGGAGAAAATGACAGTGATAAGTCATGGATGGCTGATGAATATAAAACTATTCTTGATTTAGGATTTAGTAAAGAAAACATACATGAATATAAAATAGGACAAAAAGAAATAAACATTAATGATTTTGATGTTATATATATGATGGGTGGAAATACTTTTTATTTAATGGATATGATTAGAAAGCATAATTTCGATAAAGTAATAAAAAAAGCTATAGATAAGGGAACTATATACATAGGATCTAGTGCAGGAAGTATAATACTTGGTAATTCAGTAGAATATGCACTACCATTTGATGAAAATAATGTTGATTTGAAAGATTTTAGTGGACTTAGAATAATAGATGGAATAATCATTCCTCATGCTAACAGAAAAGAAGAATTTATTAGAAAAGTGAAAGAAAATATTGATGAAGAATTATATTTACTATATGATGAAAATGGCATAATTATTCAAAAATAGGAAGTTTAATATATAGGGAGAGTTTATATGATAAATATCAAAGAAAATATAAAAAATGTTGAGGAATTTAACTTATTATATGATGCTGTTGGATGGGGAGCATATGATGAAAAAATTACACAAAAAGCATTAGATAATACATTTTATTCAGTAAGTATATATGATGATGAAAAAATTATGGGTTACGGAAGAATAATAGGAGATGCGATATGCTTTCTGTACATCCAAGATGTTATGGTAAAACCAGAATATCAAGGTAAGAAAATAGGTACTTTGGTAATGAATAAATTATTAGAAAAGGTTAATGAAGTGAAGAAAGAGAATCCGGATGTAAGGGTATATTTAGGAGCTTCTAAAAATAGAGAAAAGTTTTATGAAAAATTTGGATTTATAAAAAGAATAGATGCAAATTTAGGATATGGAATGATTTTAGATAATAAAAAGATGTAGGTGAGTAAAATGAATGAAGAGTATTTTGATATACTAGATGAAAATGGTAATAAGACAGGTAAGACTAAATTAAGGTCAGAAGTTCATAGAGACGGAGATTGGCATAAGGCAGTACATATTTGGATTATAAATGATAAAGGAGACATATTATTGCAAAGAAGATGTGCGACAAAGGATAGCAATCCCAATATGCTGGATATTTCAAGTGCTGGACATTTGTCAGCTGGAGATGATTCCTTATCTGGTGCAATGAGGGAATTAAAGGAAGAACTAAATATAAATGTAAAACCAGAGGAGTTACAATTCATAAAAACATTAAAGAAAAGCTCTAGATATACAGAAACTTTTATAAATAATGAATTTGCTGATTTGTATATTTTAAGAACAAATAAGACTATAAATGAAATGAGATATCAAGAGGAAGAAATATCTGAGATTTTTTATGTGCCATATAAAGAGTTTAAAAATATGGTTATAAATAGGCAACCAGATTTATTGAGACATGAAGAAGAATTTGAAATATTGTTTAATCTTTTTGATGCTGAATTTGATAATTAATTAAAATTTGTTTTGAGCAACTTGTAGAAGAGAAATACTTTTGTAGCATATATGAAGAAGGTAATATAATAAAATGGGTAGAAATATAATTTAATAATGTTGTTAGATTTAAGAAAAATGTGGTATTGCGGTAAAAAATAAGGAAGGAGCCCAATATGGAAAAAAGGGATTTATATGATAGCCAAAGGAATCTTGCAGGAGAAACTATATTAAAAGGAGAAGAAATACCCAAAGGTAGGTATATTATAGTT
>JAEEGK010032596.1_pt1 | contig 10180 bp, 11 predicted proteins | sample 8958771 | NCBI WGS metagenome assembly JAEEGK01 (sample SAMN16246547, study PRJNA631951) | gut metagenome | biome: gut microbiome; feature: rumen; material: SC-attached | host: Bos | place: Iran: Karaj | collected 2018-10 | reverse complement strand
GCTGGTGAAAAGATTATCAAAGGTTTAGCGGTTTCTGACTTTAGAGAAGACATTTATTTAGGTGTCTTAACTAAATACGGTCAAATCAAGCGTATGCCTTTAAATATGATAGAAAAAGGAAAGCGCTCGCGCCCAATACGCAATATGCGTTTACTTAATGGCGATGAAGTCGTGGATATCCAAGTCTTATCCGGTAACAGTAACTTACTTGTTTTAACAAGTAATGGTAATGTCACATACTTCAACGAAAACGAATTAACCGTTCTTTCTAGTAAGGCTGGTGGCGTTAAGTCAGTTGCAGGTTTAGGCAAGAATAACGCAGTAGCGTTAATCGCCTTTGACGAAGAAGAAAAGAACAAAGTCATCATGTTTACAGATAAAGGTCATTATCGTATTTTCGATAATGCACACGTGAATCTCACCGCTAGATTAGGCAAAGTCCAAGTTGTGATGCCATGCTTTAAGAGCGATGTCCATCATGTCGTCAGTGCCTTTAAGCTTAACACTAAGGCAGATTTATTAAAAATAAATCTCTTCCTTAATAACAATGAATACTTCACATTCGACCTACAAGATTTCTATTTAACCGATCTTGCTAAATACGCGAAGAAGAACATTGATATTCCTACAAAAACATCGGTTGATAGTGTCATAGACACTAATATTGAAATCGTTAATAAGAACACTGTTTCTCATCCAATTACCGTGAAGGAAAGACCTCAACCTGTGATGGATGGTGAAGATAATGAAGAAGTGGATGAAGCGGTGGAAGATAAGCCAGTCAAAGAGGAAAAATCTGACAAAGAAGGCTTTGAACAAATCTCCATATTTGACGATTTAGACGAATAAATCCAATAGTATATAACTAGTAAATAATTAGTAAAACATATAACAAAGTTATATACAAAATAAAAATGCTAGAAGAAAGTCTCGATAAGAGGCTTTTTTCTTATCCTATAATTGAATATTTATTTGTGAGAAAAATAAAAATATTTCTCACAGTCACAGCAATTTTTAAGGTATTATTTATTTAGATAAATATGTTCAGCAAATTCATTCCATTCGCACACGCCCAATCCATCTATGAAGTCCCTGTTGATTTCTACAAGAAACAAGGCGTCAGTGTCCTTTTAATCGACTTGGATAATACGTTGGACAGTTATCGCTTATTGACCCCAACAGAAAGAGCGGTCAAATTAATTGCTTCTCTTAAAGAGACTGGTCTTAAAGTCATCATCGTCTCCAATAACAGAGGCAAGCGTGTTACCTCATACGCTAACGCGATTGGATGCACATTTATTAATTCCGCTCGTAAGCCATTCTCTGGCAAGATTAGAAAGTTCCTAAAGGAAAATAACTATAAACCAGAAGAAACAATGCTCGTTGGTGATCAATTGATGACGGATGTACTTGCCGGTAGAGGCGCCCATATACGCGTCATGCTCACCGAGAAAGTCGTCAAAGAAGACCAATTTACCACCCATTTCAATCGTCTATTAGATAGACCGATTAGAAAACATCTTAAGAAAAAAGGCAAGTTGCCAGATTGGAGAACAAAATATGGGCAAACAGAGTAGAGTATTACGTTGTTATCACTGTGGTGCGATCTTACAATGTGAAAACGAAAATGAAAAAGGTTACATTATTCCTGAATCATTACATAGAGCCACACCAATCCAAATCATCTATTGCGATAGATGCTTTGAAACAATGAAAGCTTTTAATAATAGCGAGCTTGAACAAAAGGTCGACCAAGAAGTCTTAAAGATTCTTGATGACGCCTATGCGACAGACGCGCTTATTATCTGGGTCGTTGACTTGTTCTCATTCAATGGCACTCTTAACAGTGAAATCGCTAAGAAAGTTAAAAAGTTAAACGTTATTGTCGTTGGCAATAAACGTGACTTATTCCCTGCTAACGTTAAAGAAGAAAGCTTAGTGGAATACCTTGTTGAAACATTCAATGCCTATGGCATCAAACCAAAATCAGTTAGATTATTAGGCGCTGCCAATAAGATTGATTCTAAAGAATTAATCGATTCCATGAACGTCGCTAGAAAAGGTCATGACGTCTATATGATCGGTAATTCCACATCTGGTAAAACCTCTATTATTAATAGAGCGATGAAAGGTTTTGAAAACAAGACAAGCAGACAAATCAAAACCATCACCTATCCAGGTACAAGCGTGAACGTGTTAGAAATCCCATTATCCCGTTCTTCATTCTTCTACGAATTACCAGGTATTTCTCAAACCACATCAGCGACCGGCAAATTAGAAAAAGATGTCATTAGACAAATCGTTCCTAAGAAAGCCGTTAAAGTTATCACCCGCTCAATGAGCGCTGGTGATGCGCTTATGGTTGGCTCCTTAGCGGCCTTTGAAGTTATTAAAGGTAAAGCCACTAACTATCGTTTCTATTCCGCAGAAGGTGTGGAAACAAGAAAAGTCCAATCTAAGAAGTTAGATGACTACATTAATGAAAACAATATCCGTCGTTTTGCTAGACCAGTCTCTGAAAGATTAGTCAGCTTCTTAGACTACGATATGCTTGAATATGCGATGGAAAATGATAAGAAATGGCATGATATCGCCATCGAAGGCTTAGGCTGGTTATCATTTATCGCCCAAGGACAAATGATTCGTGTACGCTTACCTAAGGGCGTTGCACTCAAAGAAAGTATCGCAAAGATTAAATAACTATGTTAACACCAAAACAAAAACGTGATTTGAAGGCTTTAGCCTCAACCTTAACCATTCGTTACCAAATCGGTAAAAATGAAATATCCCAAACTCTTATCGATATGCTCGATAAAGCTTTAACAGCGCATGAATTAATCAAGATTGATGTCATGAAGGGCTGTTCTCTTCCTGTCATGGAAATCGCTGTTGATATTTCTAGTAAATTAAACGCTGAACTCGTCCATGTCATGGGTAGAGTCATTATCCTATTCCGTAGGAATAAAGAGAATCCAAAGATCAAACTATAATGAATAGAATAATTTTCGGTGGTGGTTTCGATCCTATTCACCTCGGTCATATTAATATGGCCATCATGGCCCAAAAGGCTTATCCAGGTGAAGTTATTTTCGTGCCCGCGAAAATTGCCGTTTGGAAAAGTTCATCCATTAGCCAAGAACACAAATTAGCAATGGTGCAGATTGCTATCAAAAATATTCCAGGCTTCAGCGTGGATACTTTTGAGCTTGATCAACCTGAACAACCAAGAAGTTATCAAACCGTTGAATACTTTATGAAGAAGTATCCTCACGACAAACTCTACTTTTTAATTGGTCAAGACCAAGTAAATGCCTTCCATGAATGGGCAAAGCCAGAAGAAATCGCTAAAAACACCCAAATAATCTATTATGAAAGGCCAAAATATGAGCTAAACGAGGTCAATGTGGATAAATACCATATGATTGCCATTTCTGGCCCTACAGCGGACGTTTCGTCATCTGACATTAGAGAACTTAGAAGTGCCTACTTACAAGAAGACGTCATTAGATACATTGAAGACAATGAACTTTATTTCATAAAGAAGTTAAAACCTCTCCTAAAGGAAAGTAGATTCAAACACTCTAAATCCGTCGCTCATATGGCTTACCAATTAGCGGAGCATCATCATTTAGATTTCTCTAAAGCTTATGTCGCTGGAATCTTACATGACGTCGCTAAAGGGATTAAAGATGACGAAGAACTTAGACTCATGAAGGAATTCTACCCAGGATTCTTAGATATTGGCTCTTATGCATACCATCAATTTTTAGGAGCAATGGTGGCCCGAGACAAATTTGGGGTTGCCGATCCTGAGATTTTAGACGCAATTAAGTATCATACGACCGGAAGAAAGAAAATGAGTTGGTTAGAAAAGCTAGTTTTCGTCTCCGATAAGATTGAACCAACCCGTCCTTATGACTCAAGTAGCCTTATAAAGGCCATGTATGACGATTTTGAACAAGGCTTCATAACAGTCTTAAAGGCTAATAGAGAGTTCCTCATTAGCAAGGATAAAATGGTGGATAACAGATTCACCGCAGACTGCTTTAAGTACTATTTAGGCCTCTAGAAATAGGGCAAAAAGATAAGACAAACTGCCTCAGAGATGAGGCTTTTATTTTGCTTATGAGTATTAACACACATTTGAACAGAAAAACCGATGAAAACCGCAAAAATAGGCAATTAAGATTTTAAGGGTTTTAGCTATAGATCAGGACAGATAGTGCCGAGAGTGGATAACTCGACTTTTCCACATTTTCCACACACATTTCCGTGAATATATAAACTTCGTATAATTGTCATTATGTTAACCTAATACGCAAAAAATAAAGATGTTACATAGTAAGACTAAAGACTGATAAATGAAGATTTACCTTTCACATCTCATTTATCAGCCTCTAGAAATCCACAATTTATGTAGATTTAAAAACTACTAGATTTCTACTAATCATTCCTCGTCATGAGTAATGTAATTGTTTTTGATGTAACCGACTGCTTTTTTCTTTAAAAGATAATATTGCTCTTTCGTTAACCTATAATTGTTAATGACTTCAGCGCATACTTCTTCATAATCTTTCAGCAAATTCTTCTTAACTAGACTATGTAAAGTGTTGATCGCTTCTTCGCTGAGCAAACGTCTTTTATCGATGGCTCTTGTCTGATTGATGACGGCAATTGTCTTGTGCCCACTGTTAATTCCGTGAATGACTCCAAGACGGATGTCACTAGCTGGATTAATCTCTTTAGCCTTTTCAGACTTAAGTGGCACGACGGTAACCAAAGGATTTACTGATGGACTATCCAACAAGACTGCTACGAAATGGTCTCCATGGATCTCAGAACCATATTCGATTGGAAATCTTGCTAAATAGACGTCACCAGCTTTGACCGCGAACACCGGCTCGAAATATTTGTACGCAAAGATATGCGTGTTCGTAAGTCCGTTACGTTTTTTAGCGGACTCGCCTTTGAAGTAAGGCTGAGCTAGAGGAATTCTTCTCTTTTTCATCGTTAACTCTTTTTTCTCCTTGGTGGCTGGTTTTTTATTTTCTTCGGTACCATCAATCTTTTTCTCCATTTTTTTCTCCTCCTTTCTAATTTCACGTTAAAACGATTTTAAATGAATTGCAAAAGAAAAAGACGTATTGATTTACGCCTTGTTTCCTCCAATAAAATTTTGAATTAATCGAATAATTCTTGGATTGGTTCCCCTAATAAGTGCTCTGGTTTAGCAATTCCAAAGTTCTTAAGGACAGTTGCACCGATATCACCGAAAGACGCTCTTTCAGGGAGAAGTCCACCATTCTTGAACGCTTTATTATAAATAATAAGAGGTATTTTTTCTCTTGTGTGGTCGGTACCAGTCCAAGTTGGATCGTTACCGTGGTCCGCAGTGATGATTAACAAATCATCGTCTTTAAGGAATGGGAGAAGCTCCCCGACTCTCTTATCAAATCTTTCAATGCATTTGCCATATCCGATTGGATCTCTTCTATGGCCGTATTCACTATCGAACTCCACTAAGTTAACGAAGCATAAACCGGTGAAATCATGGTTTTTAGCCTCGTCAATGGTCTTATCCATACCATCTTCGTTAGAGACAGTCTTTTGTGTCTTTACGACGCCATACATGTCGAAAATGTCACCAATCTTACCGACGCAGCTTGTCATAAAGCCGTTATCTTGTAAAACATTCATAACTGTTGGGGCGCTTGGCTTAAGCGCTAAGTCATGTCTATGACCAGTTACACGCTTGAAATTGCTTTTATCTGTACCGACGTATGGTCTAGCGATGATTCTGCCAACCATCCATTCAGGTTTCATGCAGATTTCTCTAGCGATTTCGCAGCAGCGATATAATTCTTCAAGGCCTGTGACTTCTTCGTGAGCGGCAATCTGTAAAACAGAGTCGCTAGATGTATAAACGATGAGAGAATTGTCTCGACATTGTTCTTCACCAAGTTCCACTAAGATTTCAGTGCCAGAAGCAGCTTTATTACCAATCACTTTGTGACCAGTTCTCTTTTCTAATTCATCAATGAGTTCTTTTGGGAAGCCTGTATCGGTAAAGGTCTTAAATGGAGTCACTGTATTGATACCCATGATTTCCCAGTGACCTGTCATTGTGTCTTTACCATTACTCACTTCGTGAGCTTTAGTAATAAATGCTTGTGGATGGTTCACCTTGCTTGTGCCTCTGATTGGGTCTAAGTCACCCATGCCCATCGCGTTCATCACTGGAACGTTTAAGCCGTTAGGCATTTTTTCACCGATATGGACTAATGTGTTAGAACCTTTATCGCCAAACTTATCAGCGTCAGGTAAGTAACCACTGCCCATTGAGTCGGCGACGATTACAAAAATTCTCTTAAAACGATAATTTTTCATTGTGTTTTTCCTCACTTCATAATCTTATCATAATCTGACTTCAGTTTCTCACCAGAAACATGAGTATATATTTGCGTTGTCGCAATATTAGTGTGTCCGAGCATGCCCTGAACCATACGGAGTTGGGCTCCGTGATTGAGCAAGTGCGTAGCAAAGCTGTGCCTTAATGTGTGTGGAGAGATAGTCATCTCAATACCCGCTAATTCGGCGTATTCTCTAACTTTCTTGAAAAAATAGACTCTGCTGAGCGGTTCTCCGCTTCTGTTTAGGAACAAATAGTCGCTCTTTTTATGTTCGCTTTTGTTGCGGACTTCGTTGATATATTTTTTGATATATTCAACTGCGTATTCAGCGATTGGGACTTTTCTTTCCTTTGCACCTTTGCCAAAGACAGTAATGATACACTTATTTAGGTTCACTTGTCCACGTTTAAGATTAAGAAGTTCAGTAACTCTTAATCCCGAGGAGTACATTGTTTCTAACATAGCCCTGTCTCTAATGCCACTTGGCGTGGTTAAATCAGGCACTTCTAAAAGCCTATCAATCTCTTCCTCGCTTAAGCAGTTTGGTAAATGCTTAGGCTTTTTAGGAGTCTCGATATCAGGAATATTGCCAGTATAATAGTTTTCTTTTTTAAGAAAGAGATAGAAACTACGAGTGGAACTAAGTCTTCTTAAGGCAGTTGAAACGGACTTACCTAAAGAGAGTTCAAACTTCAGGAACTCGTATAAGTCGGTCTCGAGTAAATCACTCGTGTCTTTCTTGTCGGAAAAATAGTTAAAGAAGGCTTGTAAGTCTTCTAAGTAAGATTTCCAAGTTTGGGTGGAAAGACCTTTTTCCACTAAAACGTATTGGTGAAATAAATCAACGGCGTCTATTATTTCCATCTTTCTTCACCTCACTAGCTCTTTTTAATAATGGCTTCTTTAAGGAACGATTTAAATCGTTGATGAGTAATTTAGTGGCACTTTCTTCTTCGTGCTTAGAATAGTCGAATAAACTCATTTGGACCGCCATTTCTTGATAATCAATCAAGTTTTGAAGCGTAATTCCTACGAGTCTAAGTGTCATACGGGCAAAGTTTTTATCGTATAGGCTACATGCAACATCGTAGATTGTCTGCCACTTGTTCGTTGGGTTATCAAAAGTCATCGACTTATTAAATGATTTAAAGGTATGGTCTTTGACCACGATTTGAACAGTATGACCAAGTTTATCTTCCTTGACTGCTCTATCTGATACTTCTTTAGCGAGTTCTAAGAAATATTTCTTAATCTCGACTTCATTATCAGTGTCATATGGTAATGTTGTGGAGTTACCTAAAGACTTAGGATCCCATTTCTCAATTTCGATTTCATCAGAGCCTTTTCCCTCTAACCACTCTTTGAGCGTATAGAAGAATTTACCGGTGATGTTTTTAACATCTTCGTCCTCATTTTCAAGTTTGTTATATAAGTCTCCGATAGTCTTGATACCCACACTCTTGAGTCTAGGTGCAGTTCTTTTACCCACACCAAACATTGACTCCACTTTGAGTGGGAACAAAATCTTTTCAATATCGCGTTTATGAATAATGGTCAAACCCATTGGCTTTTGATAATCACTAGCCATCTTCGCAAGGAATCTTGTTGTGGATACGCCTATAGAGCACTTTAGTTGTGTCTCTTTAAACAAGTCTTCTTGTAGTTTTCTAAAGAAAAGCACAACATCGTTTTGTCCTTTGACGGCTTCTGTGAAGTCTGCGAAGCACTCATCCACGGATGCTGGTTCAACGAGTTTTGTGTAGCGTCTAACAAAGTTAAAGAACTTCTTACTCATCGCTGAATAATAATGATAATCACCAGGAATGACGATTAAGTTAGGACAAAGCTGCCTAGCCTTAAACATCGGCATAGCCGAAGAGACACCATATTTCCTCGCGGCGTATGAGCATGTTGAAACAATGCCCCCTCTACCATCATGGCCAATAGCCACCGGTTTATTTTCTAGAGTGGGATCTTTGATTTCTTCGCATCTAGCAAAAAAAGCGTTTAAGTCTATGTGGACGATAACTTTGCTCATACCTACATTATATATGCGCATGAAGATTATGTTAACTAAATTTATCGGCAAAATAAAATCCTGCTTAAACAGGACATTATTTCTAATACAGAGTATTATTTCTACTAGTAAACCACTAATAAAATACTTTGATAATTATTTGTTTTCGATGACCTTTTCGACCTTTTCTTCGGCGTCTTTTAAGGCTTTTTCTAACTTTTTGATGATCTCTTGACCTTCCTTATAGAGGGCTAAACACTCATCTAAAGGAAGCTTTTCAGAAGAAATATTAGCGACGATTTCGTCTAATCTCTTCATCTCTTTTTCAAAGTCAAATTGTTTTTCCATACTACTTTTTCTCCGTGTCTATGACTTCACTATTAATGATACCATCTTTTAAGATGGTTCTAATCTTTTGTCCTTTTTTAACTAGTTTGATATCGCTGACTGGCTTACCTTGTTCGTCCACTGTTAAGGAGAAGCCACGATTAATAACATTATCAGGATTAAGGGCCTCTAAAGTGACTTTCTTATGGGCTAATAGTTCCTTATAATGACTAACTAGCTGCCTAATCTCTAAATCTAAATCTTCTTTATAAGAAGATAAATCATCTTTCATTCCTTGGATACGGCTCTTTAAGCTTTCTTCCATATCTTGTAAGGCGAATGATAGCTTTTCTTCTATCTCTCGACGGTCTACGGTGGCGAGTTCCGCTGCCGCTGTTGGGGTACTAGCACGCTTATCTGCCACAAAGTCCACTAATGTGGAATCAATCTCATGACCAATACAGGCGATTACAGGCATTTTGCTGTTAGCAATGGCTCGTACTAATGTCTCGTCGTTAAAAGCGCTTAAATCCTCGCTTGCGCCGCCTCCTCGGCCAATTAGTAATGTATCCAAAGGATAGGTTTGAGCTAACTCAAATGCTTTGAGTAATTCTTTAGGGGCGTTTTCACCTTGCACTGCACTATAGAAGACATAAATATCGGCAATTGGATATCTACGCTTGATGTTAAAGAGAATGTCCTTAATCGCCGCACTATTAGGCGCGGTAATGACACCAATGGCGTTAGGATAAAGATTTATCTTTCTCTTCCTAGATTCGTCAAATAAACCTTCTTCTAGGAGTTTCTTTTTAAGTTTTTCGAGTTCTAAGAGCTGTTGACCCGCACCGACTTCTTCCATTTGGTAGACGATGATTTGATAAGTGCCTCTACCTGGATAAGCATCTATAGAGCCGAAGACGACCACTTCTTGGCCGTTTTCTGGCTTAAAGTTAATCTTATTTGCGTAGTTAGAGAACATCATCGCGCCGATTAAAGATTTATCGTCCTTGAGGGAAAAATAAAAATGACCGTTACTAGCCATTTTAAAATTACTGATTTCTCCTTTAACGTAGATGTATTTTAAATTTGCATCATTATTAATGAGAGCTTTAATGTATTGGTTGATATCGCTGACTGTAAAGACTGGGCGATCTTGGTTCATTATAAGACCTCATCTAATATCGCGTTGATGAACTTCGCTTGTTTTTCTTCAATGTATTTCTTAGCGAGTTCCACTGCGGTATTGATCACGATACGTTTATCAATCTTTTCTACATAGTAGAAATGAGCGTAACTCATTAATAAGACTGCTTGAGTAAGAAGAGGCAATCTTTCCCATTTCCAGTTTCTTAAATGTGGTTGAAAGGCTGTGATAATTGAACCATAGTTATTTAAGACACTAGAAATCATGTTGTGAACATAAGCA
>JAEEGK010032590.1_pt1 | contig 10181 bp, 6 predicted proteins | sample 8958771 | NCBI WGS metagenome assembly JAEEGK01 (sample SAMN16246547, study PRJNA631951) | gut metagenome | biome: gut microbiome; feature: rumen; material: SC-attached | host: Bos | place: Iran: Karaj | collected 2018-10 | reverse complement strand
CAGCATCAGAAATATCAAGAAGATGAAGTCGCAAAGCGCTTGCATGATGACCTGAAGACGATAATGAAGTCGCAAGTGCTATCACTTTCGGATAGCCATATTTCTGTTCGCACGAATTGGGAAGCGGTAAGCCATTTTAAGGCCGACGAAGCCTGGGTGTATATTTCGGATGTCGATGTTTTGACTTTGAAAAATACGATTGCAAAGCTTTTGCCGGGCAATACCTTGGACGAAAATGCGAAAAAGTTCGATGTGCTGATTTTGGCGATTGAACTTGGAATGGTATGCAAGGAGTTTGATTCTAGCCGCGCCATCGTGAATGTGCAGAATATTGCGGATAAGCTAAAGTCCATGGGCTCGATTCCTCAAGTAGCCGCTAAAACGAAAACCTTGAATGAGGTTCTGAACCCTGCGGCGTGGGAAAACTGCTCGCTGGGATGGCTCGAAAAAGTGCGTGAAGACTTGCGAGACCTTGTCAAGTTCTTGGTTGGCAACAAGGGGAAAACATTTACGATTGACATCGAGGATGTCATGACGGATGGCGGCGAGGCTGCCGGTATCGATATGCAGGTATCGTACCGTAAAAAGGTCATGGATTACTTGCTCGAAAATAAACATTCTCCCGTACTCGAAAAAATCTACCGCTTGGAACAGCTTTCAATTGACGATGTCTTGGAACTCGAACGCATCCTTTGGGAAGAACTGGGCGACAAGTCGGATTATGAAGCTTTTGTGGCTGGCAAGAATTGTGGCGAGAATGTGGCGATATTGATTCGTTCGCTGATTGGAGTAGACCGTGAAATCGCTTTGCAACGGTTCAACCAGTTCCTTGATGGAAACACGCTTAATTCGGACCAGCAGGAATTTTTGAACCAGATTTTGGATTATGTCTGCGAAAACGGCGATATTACGACCATGACGGTGGTGAACGATTATCCGTTTGATGAAAATCTTCAAGTGTTCAACGACAAGATGATTCCTCTGCGGAAATACATCGAAAATGTACACAACGTTGTAAATCCCCCGATGCAGGGGTGAATTGGTCCTTGCGTTGTCGCCCCGGCCTCTGTGCTGGGGTCTTTTTGTATAATCGAAAACCACCGGCTACGCCGGTGGGTTCCTTTTTACACAGTCATCCTAGCCCCATCCATTACGAGAAACCTCGCCAAAAATAATGGACTCTATCAGCACTACGTGCTTCTAGAGTGACAATTGCATAGGATGCAGTGACTACTTTAGTTTCCGCAGGCGGTCACGCTTCCGGGTGTCGGGGCGCTTGTGCACCAAGAAGCCGCTTCATCGCGCTTGTCCCAAAGCCCGATGTTCAACTGCGAACTCTTGGGAACGGTTGCCGAAGACGATGCTGTAGAAATCGGCGACACGTGGAGCGAATCGGCCTTGCCGTAATAGAGCGAGTCGAGAACAGTCCCGTTGCACTGCAACACGAGCGAACCGCTGGTTTTCCCGAAGGCGGGCATGGTTTCGACATACTTGTAGATGCCTGCAGTGTTGACGCCTTCGCGGTTCCCGACGACAAGCGCCTTGTTGGGGGGCAAGTTGAGCGTAGCGATTTCGGCGGAGCCGCTCACGTTCGAGGTCTTTCCGAAGGTGCACTTGTCCAAAATGAGCGTGTCCGTGCTGCCGTTGTAGAACTCCACGAAGCTGTACTGCGTAGAATCCTTGGCGTTAGGCCACACGAAAAATTCGCTTACGACGATGTCGTTTATTGCGGGACTGCGCTTCATGGCCGGCAGCTTGAGCGAAACTTGTACGTTCACGTCTTTTGCAAGTTCGATGGCGAGTGCGATCTTGCTGCGGAGCGATTCGATTTGGAAATTCGGGATGGGCGAGTCCTCGTCGAGCGTAAAGTCGTCTTCCAGGCTGAACAAGGCCTTTCCGCTTGCGTCCTGCATCGATATCGTGATGTGGTAGTCGCGGCCCAGCTGAAGGTCGTCGCTTGTGAACGTCACGTTCTCGGCGTCAAATTCCATGGGGTAGGTGAACGTTTCGCCTTCGCTCGTGAGTTTCATTTCGCCTTTCTTGATTCCTGCGGGGTTCCCGAAGCCTATGGGAATCTTCACGTAGACGAACCCGACAAGCGCATGCAGCGGAATTTTCAGGTTCACGGCGGTTCCTGCTTCGACGGCGGTCGTGACTTCGCCTTGCTGCATCAACGCCCCGTTTGCATAGAGCTTTGCCTTGAACGACCATTCTTCACCCGGGAAAAGGTCTAGGTTGAACGATTTGTTCTCGGCGGAATGCACAAGGTGGAGCGTGTCCGGCCCGTAGCAGTCCAGCACAATGCTGTCGAGCAGCGGTGTGTCGGCAAATTCCAGGTTGAGCGCCACGTTGGCTTGTTCGCCAATCTGGATGGATGCTTCTGGGGAACCCGCCTGTGAATCGCTGGAGCAGTTCCAAAGGCAAAGTGATGCGAGAGCGGTGACTGCGCTGAGGCAGACGTGTTTCTTGATTGTAGGACTCATAATACCTCCTGGTTATAGTTTGGGGTCCTACTTTACTTAAACACGCTTTTTTCAGGCTTTTGTCCGGGACTTTTTTGAAAATTTTTATTTACGGCACTGCTTGTAATGCTCGATTTTTCACTGCTGGGGCTCGAACTTTGCCGCAATGCCTGCATTCCGCGATAACGGCCTGCTTCGTGTCGCCTTGTTAAAGATGCAACTTGCTTTTTCCGTTCTCGATGCGGTTACCTTGGAGCTTGGCGGCGCACGCCTTGTCTTGCCGGAGAATCTTCACGAGCGCGCTTGGGCTCAGTCCGAACGCCGCCGCTGCGGCTTTCGTATCGCCGTTCTTTTGCGCCATGATGTCGAACACGTGGGCGACAAACAGCGGAAACTGCGGATTGCTCGGCTGGATATGCCCGTTGCTGCCCGGGAATCTCATTTCGACATCGGAGGGCGTTTCGCGGACATTCAGCGCCAGTGCCATTTGCATGCGGTGCAATGCGTGAATTTTGTTTTCTTTCGCGCTCCTGCTTTCGGAAGACTTTATTTCTAAATTATATTGTGGTAAGGTCAGATGGATGCCGGTATTGGTCTTGTTCCTGTGCTGACCGCCGGGGCCGCTGCCTTGATACCCTTTCAGGGAACAGGCCCGCAAAAGTTCGTCGAGGTTCATTTTCAGGTAGGTGTCGCGATGCATGTTCTGAAAAATAAAATAGTTCTTGCGTTGTTGTTGAGCGTATTAGCGTTTATGGCTGCTTGTGCCGGTTCTTCCAAGGATTCCGGCAATACTGACGAATCTGTCGAAACGGCCGCTGTCCGCGATGCAAAGTTCAAGGCTCAAGAAGCGGACAAACTCACGATGCTCGAAAGCATGTACGAACAGTTCAAGTCTTCTGTCAGGGACCACGCCCCGTCCGATGTGCTGCTGGATTTCTTGACGGATCCGTCGGAACCTTGGCTCGACGAACTCGAACGCCACGCGAAGACTTACGATGCGGCCGCGATAGATACATGCCAGTTCTACGAGGCGTACGCTATCATTTTGTATAGGCTTTTCGAACGCGAACACCTTTGGGAAGTCTCGGATTACCGCATGCTCTATTTGCTTTTGTACAGTAGCGGATACTTGGACTTGGTCGATCGCGTGAACATGGGTCCGTTCGAAATCAAGAACGACCGCGGGAGTGTCGGCCTTGCCTCCAGCCCGAAAGTTCCGATTATGTTGTTTGTTTGGGACGATACGAAGTGGAAACTGGACCTCGTGGAGACGTTGCCGCTTATCACGAAGGGCATCGAGGCTACGGCTGCGAAAAAAAGCTGGACGGACGCGAAACTCGCCCTTTACTGGCTCGACAAGAAATACCACATGCAATACACCCGTTTGGATGAATCGCTCTTTGAACCTATTGGTTTTTAAGGGGTTTCGTAGTCCTAGAATCAAGGTATAGAGTTTATGCGTAATTTTTTTGCGTCTTGTGCGCTTGTTCTTGCATTTTCTGTAATCTCTTCTGCGGCTCCCGCGTCATCGGGGGCGGTAAAAAATGCTTCTTCGACTAAAATTTATGGAGCCATCGAAGCGAAAGAGGGCTTTGTCGGCGGGCGTCTTTTTGACGTTCTCGATTCTGTCGGTGGCTCGGGAACGTGGATGGAATGGGACGTGAACGGCGTTCGCGATCCGTCCGTGATGAAAGTCTTGGACCCGCTCTTGAATTCATCGAACAAGCCGAAGATGATCTGGGCGATTACCGAACGCGAAAAGCCTTTGCTATCGGTTCTTTTGCCGAAGGGCATGGGCGAAGTCATCGTATTTTACGAACTGGGTTCGCTCGATGCCAAGCCGGTACAGCTGAAGCTGAACAAAGTCCTTACGCCCGATGTCGTGTTCAGGGATTATAGACAAGTTTCTGAAACGGAATTCGTTCACCTGGACCGTCCGAACTTGAAAATTTTTGCATCGGACAAGTTAATCCGGTTCACTTACGACAATCCCGACAAGACTCCGCTCCGTTACGATCCGGATTTCGCCAAAAAGACCATTGTCGATAAACGTGCCGAAGTGAACGACTATCTGGGATTCCTGAAGTACGAATATTCCATGATGCTCCGAGCGTTTGTCCAATCGACCCGTGGTATTTTCAACTGGCAGCCGTGGCACTGGTACATGGACAAATGGAATTCCAAGTTCATGATTACGCCCAAGGAAATCGAGATGATTCTTTCGAAGGGAATCCGTCCTGACTACATTACGGTATTCAAGGCCAAGGCCTCGGGGGGGGAAGTGGTTGAAATGCGAACAACCGGTAATGGGTTCCTTGAAATGGTCGTTACAAGACCCTAGTCTCCCATTTGATGGTTGATAGTTTTCTATTTTAGAATTCGTGAAATCTATCATCAAAAAATTCCAGATTCTTCTGGTTGCCTGTGCAACCGTATCGAGCTTGGCGTCTTCCGTCGTGGAAGATTCCAAGAAACATTTTATCTTGGACGACGAAGTTTTCGATTCCGCTACGGAACGTTGCGAAGACGGCCAGGGAATGCGATTTGTCCCCGAGAACGCGTTCTATGGGGATTCCAATGCGGTGCCTTTCCGTTATTACCGCGTGGCGCTTCCGTCGAACGCAAAGCCTTCTGTTGCGGTGACGGACAGTAAACTTGTTCCGCTAGGCGCTCCGCTTTGCAGTTCCGTCCCGGCGAAGTTCTCCCCGGTTATAGTATCCGCACCGTACTTTAAGGACAACCTTTGGATGGCGGATGTGCAGGTCCCGCTTTACGTGAAGAGCGGTAATTCCGTTTCCCTCCGCAAAAATTTTCGTTTGAAAGTGGATTTTGCGACAGCGCCGTCGAATGGCCGGAATCCCGGTGCACGTGCGCTCATGCTCGTGGCAAACCCGAAAGCGGCATCTCAGTTTGGCGCTTTTAACGGTCGTAAAGCCTTGCGTCGCGAAGCCGGTTCCGAAATCGACGGAATCGTTCAGCTGACCCAGTTTATCGTAGGGGATAAGGGGAAGTCGTCCATGGCCTCGTTCCGCGAAGACGGCTTGTACGCTGTCGGCTTTGAGGCTATTCGTGCTGCGGTGACCAAGGCTGGGCGTAAAAGAAGCGACGTGGACGCCATTCCAATCGAAAAGCTTTGCCTCTATGGCGCCTCTCCGGATACGCTCCCCGACATAGCTCCTGGTGCCGCCCTGAGAAATCCCAACCAAATTTTTGAACTGCCCATCAGAGTTTATGACCGCAATTCCAATAATATTTTTGACGATGGCGACTCCGTTTATTTTGTAGGCTACGGAAACACATTCTGGAAGCGGATTGATTCGGAACCCGTCGAATCGTCGCGGGCGAACATGGCGTATTTCCATTCGTATTCGCCCTACTCTTTCTACCAGTACTTTATTTTCGGTTATAAGGAGGTTGGCAAGGGGCTCCGCATGGAAACTCTTTCTCAGCCGAAAACGGCGCCGAAGGACATCGACTGGTTTAGGTATGTGCGTGTCGAAAAAGACGAGATGCTACAGGACTCGTATCACGGAAAGTCGCTGGACTGGGATAAGGCTACGGGCAAGGAGTGGTTTTGGAAGTGGCATGGCCGTTCGGATACGACGGTTGTTCCTGAAGAGGAATTGGCTTCGTCATCAACGGCGGAACTGCCGGGCCTTGTTCCTCTCGGTAAAGGCTATGTGGCATTTTCGTTCTTCCCGTACCGTTCGCTTTCATATTCGGCCTCGGATCCAAAAGGAGTCGATCAGGAAGGCGATAACTGGTTTTCCCAGCGGAGTTATGCTGAAAGGATGCTGTACATCACTTTTAGCATAAACGTGAACGGCGAAAAGCACTCTCAATTCGAAGCGGCTCTTTTGCCCGGTGGTAACTTTGGTTTCCAGGTCAAGTCGCTCCAAAAGACGGGCAACAAATACGAGTTGACTATGCTTCCGAACCAAAAGCAGTACGACCGTTTTGACGGTTATTCCGTGGCGTACCAGTGGGATCCTTCGTCTGTTTCCGTGGATTCGTCGGAATGGCTCTTGCCCGGTTTTGCGACTGGTGTCATCCGCATTCCGGTGAAAAATGGCGACGATGTCCGCTTGATGAAGTTCCGGAACTTGAGGCCCGTGGGGCTTTTGAACGTTGCCAATGGGTTTGCCGTAGACAGTATCGGTGCCGATGAAGATGTGCGTTACATGGTTTACCGCGAAAAGGACCGTCGCAAGGCTATTAGCTTGGAAGGCATTCCTTTGCCATCGGAAAATGTTGTGCAGAAGCTGGCGCAGATTTCATCGAAGACGGAATACCTGATTGTCACTCCCGAAGAATTCCTTGCACCGGCGGAATCCTTGGCGGTGTTCCGTTCAAGCGAATCCTCTGCAAGCCCGTTGGTGACTTCAGTTGTCGCAGCCGAAAATATTTATAGGCACTACACGGGTGGAGCTCCATCGCCGATTGCCATCAGAAACTTTATCGCTTACGCAAGGAGCGTTTGCCCTGACTTGCGTTTTGTCCTTTTGGGTGGCGCCGGACATTACGATTATCGCGGATTCAGTTCAAGACTCGGCAAGAACTATATGCCGCCGTTCGAAAAGGAATCGGCGGTGACGGAAGATTTCTTTGCGGTTCTCGATTCCGGTGAAATTGTCCGTAATGGCGCCGGTTACGATGTTGACCTTGCGGTTGGCCGTTTGCCGGTGGCTTCGGCCTTGGAATTCCTCAACTATGTGGAAAAGGCGAAGGATTACGATCAAATTGGAACGTTCAATCATGGAGAATGGAAATCGACGTTGTTGCTTGCTGCTGATGACGCCCGCAACGGAATTGAAGCGGACTTGACTGAACACACGCTACATCAGGAAATGCTAGCTAGAACTATCGACAGTATTTCGGAGTCTCTTGGATTCCGATGGAACATGAAAAAGATTTACCTCTTGGATTACGAATACGATGCTGCCGGGCAAAAGCAGGAAGCTATCAACGACTTCTTGAATGTCCTGAATCAGGGTGCCTTGATGACGTTGTATTTTGGTCACGGTTCCAAAGTAGCTTGGACTGCTGAAGGGCTTCTGAAGTCTTCGTACATTTCAAGACTTTCCAATAGAAAACTTTATACCATATTGAATTCATTCTCGTGTACGGTAGGGCGCTTTGACGAAGGTACCAGCAGGTCTTTGTCCGAAACGTTTGTCCTTGAACCCGAGGCGGGTGCTATTGCCGCTATCGGCGCTGCTCGTGAAACGTATGCGGATAAGAACCAAGTCTTTGCCAAGAATTTCATCAGCCGTGCGTTGCTCGAAAACGGTAATTTCATCGGGGTTGCCTATATGCAGGCAAAGGACAACATCGTCAAGGACGCGGCTAACACGATTCTCATGGAACGAGGATCGACGGTTTACAACACTGAACATTATGTACTGCTTGGCGAACCTGTAATTCGCATGCCTTACGCAAATTACAAGATATCCATGGATTCGCCGGTGGATTCCGTCCAGGCATTAGACAAGATGAAGTTGTCCGGAACCGTGTCCGGGCTTTCGTCTGGAAAAATTGCGTTGACGTTGAGGGAAGGCCGTTTCAATAAGCGCCTTTCGTTACAGAATGGTTCGGACAAAAAGGTCAATGTCCCTTATGACGGTCCGCTCATTTATTCCGAAGAAATTCCTATCGTCAATGGTCGCTTTGAAACGGAATTCGTGACTCCGAAGAAAATGAATATTGGAGATACTCTCGCGGAACTCCGCGGTTGGGCGTTCTCGTCTAACGATGTCGCCATCGGTCGCTATCTCGAGAAAAATATCAGAGTTTCTGGAGTTTCGAATTATGCGGATTCTCTGAACGACAAGACTCCGCCTTCCATCCGTATCCAGTCGTGCTATGCGGGGGCGACATCTTCTTTTGCTGACAATCAGTTCGTCAAAATGCAGACGCCTGCATGTTTGCAGGTCGTTGTCGAAGACGAAACTGCGCTCGATTTCCGCGAACAGGCCGATGAAGGCATCTCGTTCGAAATGGTTGGACTGGAGGATCCTTACCATCCGGCTCCCTTCTTGGAACAGTCTTCCAAACGTGCTGTCGCTCGCAAGTCGTTGACAAGCGAATCGTATCCGCCGGGAATTTATTCGTTCAAGGTCCGCGCGATGGATGTTCTCGGAAATGTTTCAACAAAGCAGGTGAACGTCCAAATTACGGACGCCATGCAGACCGGACTTTCGGACGTGTTCAACATTCCGAATCCGATGGGCAAGCAGGGCACGACCTTCTATTTCAAGAACCTGGCGACCGGTATGGATTCGAAGGTGACGATTTTCATCTACAATCAGCACGGCCGACTCGTCAAGGTCCTGAAGGATGCCAAGTCCGGCGTGACTCACTGGAACGGCAAAGACAATTACGGACGCTTGTTGGCCAACGGCTTGTATCACTACGTTGTTCGTAGCGAAGTTTCCGAGACCGGAAAATCAAAGACGAAAACTTGGACTAAAAAACAAAAATTGTTGATATCGAGGTAAATAAATGGAATTACGCGAAAAACCGGGGAAGGTTCAGAAACTTTTGGAACTTTCTCTCCGTTTTAGGCTGATATTTGTTCTTTTGATGGTGGGCTTTGCCGTGGCTTTTTTGGCAACCGGCTGGCAACAGATGGGTTCGCTTCCGTTGGGCGCCTCCGAAGCTCTTGGCATGTGGGTCGCCGGATTTACGAATGTCGTTTCTGCTTGGAATTCCGCGCAATACATTAGCGTGGCTGCGCTTTCGATGATCGTTCTTTATTTTGTCTTTGGCGGTGTGCGTGGCGGCCTTGCTGGCTTGTTCTCTCTGCTAGCCTTTGTTGGTGCGCTTTTCGCGCTGGGCGGCGATGAGGACATGCTTGTCATTTTCTTTGCCGTGTTTGCGGGCGTGTCGCTCCTGTTCTTGTTTTGCGTAAAATGGAGCGTCGCCTGCGCGCTGTTCCCGTTTGCGCTCTCGTGGATGCTGCTGACCGGATTTTTAGGATGGTTCCCTATGATGATAGGCAAGGCCTGGCTCATGTGGGCGGTTCTCAGCACGCTTGCTTTTTCTGGCGTTATGGCTCTTGCGCTAGTGGCGGGGAAGGAACTGGGTGAAGGTTCTCCGCAGGCAGGGGCGCTTGTGAAGGCTGGCAAGAAGATGCTGGCTCCTGTGATGATTTCTTCGCTGCTTGCGCTTTCGGCACTCGTGGTCGATATGGGCGGTGCCGTAGATGAGAAAAAAATAGGGAGTGCCGCAATTCTTTGGGTTGCCTTTAACGTATGGTTTTTCGGCTTTACTTTTGGGACGCTTTCGTTTGCCCCGTGGGAACGTCTCCGCGCAGGATCCCGCCGTGTCAAAATGAGCGAAAAAAAGAAAAAGACCCCCGCAAAGAAAAAGAAGTAGAAAGAACGTTAACGAAAAAGCCGAATGAGTTTTCTCATTCGGCTTTTTCGTTGTCATTCTGGAGGGGCAAAGTCCCGATAGAATCCACTATTCCCATTGCGACTGCGCTTCGCTCGTCGCATGTACGCGCGGCTCGGCTATGAAAACATGCGAGCATGTTTTTCACGACTCTCGCCTTACTGACGCTTACGCCTACGGCTTCAGCGTCTGCTTGTTCGCCTCGGTCCTATATTTAAAAAGAACGGAAATCACCCCTTCATTTGTCTAATTTTAGAAATGGGTAGGAGATGGGCAACCCGGCGCCTCGGTAGCGTCCGACGCAGTGCATGACATTGGGCCCCA